>Ga0105044_10000319_pt1 | contig 57897 bp, 50 predicted proteins | sample MAT01_FD_78092 | JGI IMG/M metagenome (GOLD analysis project Ga0105044, IMG submission 78092) | Freshwater microbial communities from Lake Fryxell liftoff mats and glacier meltwater in Antarctica - MAT-01 | ecosystem: Environmental > Aquatic > Freshwater > Ice > Liftoff microbial mat | place...
TCAGTCGGGCAGAGCAGAGCAGGGCAGAGCAGGGCAGGGCAGAGCAGGGCAGGGCGGGGCAGGACGGGGCGGGGCAGGACGGGGCGGGGCGGGGCGGGCAGACCAGTCCTGCGCGCGGGCGCGAACGCCGCACGGCTTGCAAGAGGTGATCAGGCCGGAGGCGTCCGGACTTGCGCCCGGAAGGGGGGAGCTGACCGATCGGCGGTGTTGTTGTCCGCGATCTGGGTGGACGCCGGGTTGCTGAAGGATTGGCCGGGCAGCGGCACGCATATGCCCAGGCCAAAGTCCGGGTTCGGGCAACCATGTGTGCAGGCGGGCTGCACCTGGGTCGCCCGGAGTGGGAAAGCGAGACGGTCGGGCAGCGGATGACCCGTTCGGGCGGCTCTGCCACGGGGGGGCATGGCCAGCGCCTGCCGAACGCCCGGACCGTGACCTTGCGCAGGCGACGTCGACGGCTTGGCGGGACGCAGTCGCCTATCGGCCAAAGGCGGCGGTGCCGCGCAGGCGTGCGTGGCGGTTGACGTCCTTGTAAAGGAGGTAGCGGAAGGGCCCAGGGCCTGCCGCATAACAGGCCTGCGGGCAATAGGCACGCAGCCACATGTAATCGCCTGCCTCCACCTCCACCCAGTCGGTGTTCAGCTTGTAGACGGCGCGGCCCTGCAACACGTAAATGCCGTGTTCCATCACATGGGTTTCCTCGAACGGGATCACGCCGCCGGGCTGGAAGGTCACGATGTTGACATGCATGTCATGCGCAAGGTCGCCCGGGTCGGCAAAGCGGGTGGTGGCCCAGACTCCGTCGGTATCGGGCATCGGCGTGGGCGGAATCGCACGATCCGAGGTGACGAAAGCCGCCGGAGGGGCAAAGCCCGGAGCAGGTTCGTAAAGCTTGCGGATCCAGTGGAAGCGCGCGGGTTCGTGGCCTTCGGCATGCAGGGTCCAGGCGGTGTCGGGGGGCAGATAGGCGTAGCTGCCTGCCTCCAGATCCTGCGAGATGCCGCCGAAATGCAGCGTCAGTTCCCCCCCGGTCACAAAAAGCACGTGCTCGGCCCCGGCCTCGGCATCGGGGGTCGCAGAGCCGCCCCCGGGCGCCACCTCCATCACGTAATGCGAGAAGGTTTCGGAAAAGCCCGAGAGGGGACGGGCAATCAGCCAGAGTTTCGTGGCCTCCCACCCGGGCAGGGCCGAGGTCACGATATCGGAAAAGCATCCGCGCGGAATGACCGCATAGGCGGTGGTGAAGACGGCGCGACCGGTCATCAGCCGGGTTTGCGGCGGCAGGCCGCCTTCGGGGGCGAAATAGGGGGTGCCGGGAAATGCAGGGGTCATGGCAGGATATCCTTGAGGCGGAGGGCTGCGATCCGTTCGACCGCGGCGCAGGCGGTGGTGAATTCGGCGGCGCTGTCATTCCGGGTCCGGCTGTGGAAGGCTGCGAGGATCGAGTCCCTGGTATTGTCACGCACCGCGATGATGAAGGGAAAGCCGTGGCGCGCGACGTAAGCCTTGTTCAGGGCGGTGAAGGTTGTGCGTTCGTCGTCCGTCAAGAAATCCAGCGCGACACTGGCCTGTTCGGCGGTGGACTGAGGGGTAAGACTGCGCGCGGCGGCGAGTTTGCCTGCGAGGTCGGGGTGGGCGCGCAGGACGCCCAGCCGCTCGTCCGCCGTGGCGCTGCGGAAGGCCCGGGAGAGGGCGCTCAGCAGGCCGGTGGCACTGTCGTGCGCGGGGCCAAGCTCCAGCCCATGGGCGCGTTCGGCGATCCAGGGGGAATGCTCGAAAATGCCGCCGAAACGGGTGACGAAGCGGGCCAGGTCCATCTGGCTCGGCCGTTCAAACCGGCGGGGCGGGTGGGTTGCAGCCCAGTGCCGGGCGATGTCGATGCGGCGGGGGAACCAGACGCCGCCTTGCGCCTGAGCATGGTCGAGAAACCGCATGAGACCTGCGATCTTGCCCGGCCGGCCGATCAGGCGGCAATGCAGGCCGATCGAGAACATCTTGGCTGCCCCTGCCTGCCCCTCGGAGTAAAGCACATCGAAGCTGTCTTTCAGGTACTGGAAGAACTGCTCGCCCTCAATATAGCCGGGGGCGGTGGCAAAGCGCATGTCGTTCGCCTCGAGCGTGTAGGGGATCACCAGTTGGTCATGGTCGCCATAGTCGCGCCAATAGGGCAGATCGTCATCATAGGTGTCCGAGATCCAGGCAAGGCGGCGGGTTTCGGCGGTCAGCCGCACAGTGTTCATCGAACAGCGCCCGGTGTACCAGCCTTGCGGGGGCGCCCCGGTCACCTCCTCGTGCAGGCGGAAGCTTTCGGCGATCTGTGCGCGCTCCACGTCCTCCGGCATGTCGCGGTGATCGACCCATTTCAACCCGTGGGACGCGATTTCCCACCCCGCCGCCTGCATCGCCGCGACCTGTTCGGGGTTGCGCGCAAGGGCTGAGGTCACGCCGTAGACTGTAACCGGGATGCCGCGCCCGGTAAACAGACGGTGCAGGCGCCAGAACCCCGCGCGCGCGCCGTAGTCATAAAGCGATTCCATGTTCCAGTGCCGCTGGCCCGGCCAGGGGGCGGCGCCGGCGATGTCTGACAGGAAGGCCTCCGACGCAGCGTCGCCGTGCAGGACGTTGTTCTCGCCGCCTTCCTCATAGTTCAGCACGATGGAGACGGCGATCTTCGCCGCATCCGGCCAGGCGGCATCGGGAGGGGTGGGGCCGTGGCCGCGGAAATCTCGGGGGTAGCGGTGCAAGGGGGTGCCTTTCTGACGACTGGTCCCAGACTATGCCCGAACCCGGGGTGGCATTGTCAAGAAATGCCAAAAGCACCTGTGCCGGATCTTGCCCGTGGCATGGCGTGGGATTTCATGCGCTTAATTGCCGCGACTGGCAGGAGGATAGTGATGGCCGAGGGCAAACTGACAACGCATGTTCTGGACACTGCGCGGGGGCGGCCCGCGTCGGGAATGGCGATCTGGCTTTACCGCGTCAGCGGCAACAGCCACCGCAAGATCGGAAGCTTTAACACAAATGTCGACGGTCGTGTGGACGGGCCGCTCTTGTCGGGCAAGGCGTTTCAGACGGGCGGTTACGAGCTGGTGTTTCACGCAGGGGATTATCTGCGCGCAACCGGACAGGCGGGCGGAGAGGTACTGTTCCTTGACCAGATCCCAATCCGCTTTGGTGTGGCGGATGCGGGGCAGCACCATCATGTCCCGTTGCTGATTTCCCCCTTTGCCTTTTCGACCTATAAGGGCAGCTGACCGAAGTTCTGGCCGAGGCCGAGTGCATGATCGACCGAGAGTTTGCCCATCTCCGCGCCAGACTGGCGCATCTGCGCTATCTGCTGGTCGCGCAGCCGCCATGGTACCGCGACGCCGCGGGGGCAGTGTGGCTCGACCGGCTTTGGGCCCGCGATCTCTTGCGCCACTGCGAGTATCTTGCCGATCTGACCGTCCTTGCGCCCTGCCTGCCCTTGCCGGATCAGGTTCCGGCGGATTTTGTGCGCCTTGATGGGAAGCCGGGGCTGACGTTTCGCCATTTGCCGACCGGACGATCCTGGAGCGATGGCTTGCGCAAACTGCCGGGCATGCTGCGTGCGGCGATACAGGCGGTGCGTGGCGCGGATGTCGTGCATTCCGGTGCGGCGGGCTGGCCGATCCCGCCGGGGCTTGTAATCAATCCGCTGGCTGCGGCCTTGGGCAAACCCCTCGTCATCGTGGTGGAAAGTGCGTTCTGGCGCGGGGATGGCACGCGCCGTGGCCGGATGGGCCGCATGATGGGGGCGGTGACGGAACGGCTGGCGCGCTGGTCGGTGCGCCGGGCCCGGCTATCGATCTTTACCCATGAAAGCTACGCGCGCGATCTGGCACAGGGCGCGCGCGGGCGCGTGATGGTCGCGCCGGCCAGCTGGGTCGACGAGGTTGACATCCTGACGCGGGCCGATGCATCAGCTGCCTGGGCTGCAAAGCCCGCGGCCCCGCGTCTGCTGCTGGCCGCCCGGCTCATCGAGGCGAAGGGCGTGATGGTGGCGCTTCAGGCGATGGAGGCGGCCGAGGCGCAGGGGCTGCCCATCGAGCTTGACATTATCGGTGAAGGGCCTCTGGCGCCGCAAATTCAGGCGCTGGCCGCCCGTTCCCGATTGGCACGCCTGCGTTTGTTGGATCCCGTGCCCTATGGGCCGGCTTTCTTTCGGCTGCTTGGCGCCTATCATGGCGTGCTGGTGCCTTCGATTTCGGACGAACAGCCGCGCATCCTGTTTGACGCCTTTGCGCAAGCGGTGCCGGTCCTTGCTTCGGATACGCCCGGGCATCGGGCAGCGGTCATCCCCGGCGAGACGGGGCTGCGCTTTGCCGCGGGCGACAGTGCGGCGCTGCTGGCGGTGCTGTCCGAAGTTCAGGCCCGGCCACAGGTACTGCGTGAAATGGGGATGACCGCCCGGGACCGGGCCGCCGACTTTACCCATCGCGCGATGCACCTGAGCCGCGCGCAGGCGCTGACCGAAGTGCTGAGCGACCCGTTGTCGGTAAATCACTGACGGCAACGCGCGGGCCTTTGTGCCGCGCAGTACGTCCGGCTGCGCTCAGGGGCAGATCAACAAAGGCAGCTGTGCTTTTGGTCCTTTTGGCCTTGCCGGGTTCACAGGGGGATTGGTCATTGCAGAAGGTTTTAATTGTGCAAGCACCCCTTTGGCGGACCTTTTCCTGTCCGGTCCAAGTGTCGCCACGCCTGCTGCTGCAGAATTTACGGCGGATCAGCTTTAGTGGCGGCAATTTTGGTGGCGGCCATGCCGTGCTGACGGGGGGCGGCGGGAAGGACTTTCTTGTCGGCGGTCTGGGCGCAGACGTGATGGACGGCGGGGCGGGCATTGATTCTTTTCATGGCAGCCAGGGGCGCGATGTGATGACGGGTGGCACTCCGGCGGATCTGTTCACCTTTGCTTTCCGCGCCTCACCTGCCTAGTTTGAAAGCGCGGTGGCGATTGCGGAACGTGATGTCATCACCGATTTTCAGATCGGGGTGGATGATCTGCGCTTCGTCGATTTCGCCGGGGGCACGCTTGGCGCGATCGGAGCACGCGCCTTTACGGCGGCCAATCAACTGCGGTGGATCGCCTGAGGCTGCAACACGACAGTCTTTTTGAACGCCGATGCCGATGCGTCGGCCGAGATGGCCCTCACCCTGACATATGTTACAGGTCTGCAGGCGACGGATTTCGTTCTGTGGCCGCTGCGAAAAACGCAGGAGCTTCGGTCGCGCGAATTTCCTCGCGGATGCGGGCGGCCATGAAATCGGTGAATAGCCGGACCTTCGGGTCCTTCAGTTTGCGGTGTTGGCTGAGGGATGACATCTGGGTGGGCAGGGGGGGCGTGGCGGTGGCCACCGGCACCAGCGCCCCTTGCCGCAGATATTCAGCCACCTCGAACAGCGGCTTCAGTACGATCCCGTGGCCTGCAAGGGCCCAGCCTGTCAGCACATCCCCGTCATCGGACTCGAACGGACCGGAGATTTCGTAGCGGCGGGGACCTTCAGGCGTTATCAGCGTCCACTGAAACTCTCGCGCGCCGGGAAAGCGCAGGTTGAGGCAGGCGTGCCGGTCAGCCACCATCGCCTCGCCCGTCGCAGGCATTCCGCGGCGGGCAATATAGGCGGGGGCGGCACACAGTACCCGTGGGCAATCGGCCACGACCCGGACCTTGAGGGTGCTGTCCTCCAGAAGGCCAAGGTGGAAGGCCACGTCGATCCCTTCGGTCACCACGTCAATTACGCGGTCTGACAGGCGCAGGCGTATGTCGATCTGCGGGTAAAGGTCCTTGAACGCGGGCACATGCGGTGCAACGAACCGCCGGCCCACCCCCAGGGGGGCTGCCACAAAGATCGTGCCCTTGGGGTTTTGCGTGACATCCATCACCGCAGCCTCCGCCTCGTCAATCGCCTGAAGCACCCGGCGGGCGCCATCATAGAAGATGCGGCCATTCTCGGTCGGCTGCAGCGTGCGCGTGGTGCGGTTAAAGAGCCGCACGCCGAGATGCTTTTCCAGATCCGAGATCCGGGCCGAGGCCACGGCAGGCGAAGTGCGCTGGTCACGGGCCGCCGCGCTCATGCTGCCCAGTTCCAGCACGCGGATGAACATGCGTATGTTGTTGACGTAAGACATGGGCAGCGCCCCGCATTATCCGGCGCGGTTTGAAAGTGATCCGGCATTTGCAGGATTAACAGAAGAGTGTGCGCCGGTATAGGCTTTGGAAAACGAAGGGGACGGCAGGCATGTACGACTGGGCGGTGCTGTGGGAATGGGTGGAGATCGCGGCGCGCTGGACTCATGTGGTCACGGCCATCGCCTGGATCGGAAGTTCGTTCTATTTCATAGCGCTTGATCTTGGCCTGCGCCGCACGCCAAGCCTGCCGCCCCTTGCGCATGGCGAGGAGTGGCAGGTGCATGGCGGCGGGTTCTACCACATCCAGAAATACCTCGTGGCCCCCGAATTTTTGCCCGAGCACCTCACATGGTTCAAATGGGAAAGCTATGCGACCTGGCTTTCGGGGTTCGCGATGCTGGTGCTGGTCTATTACCTTGGCGCCGAGCTTTACCTGATCGACCCCACGGTGATGGCACTGACCGTCTGGCAGGGGGTGGCCATCTCGCTCGGGTCACTGGGTATTGGCTGGCTGATCTATGACAGCCTGTGCAAGAGCCGCTTTGGCGACGACAACACCCGGCTGATGATCGGGCTTTACGTGATCCTGGTGGGCATGGCCTGGGGCTATACGCAGGTCTTCTCGGGGCGCGCCGCCCTGCTGCATCTGGGGGCGTTTACGGCCACGATCATGTCGGCCAATGTGTTCATGATCATCATGCCGAACCAGCGGATCGTCGTGGCGGATCTGAAGGCGGGGCGCAAGCCCGACCCGAAATACGGCAAGATCGCCAAGCAGCGCAGCACGCATAACAATTACCTGACGCTGCCGGTGCTGTTCCTGATGCTGTCGAACCATTATCCGCTGGTGTTTGCGACCCAGTACAACTGGCTGATCGCGAGCCTCGTCTTTCTGATGGGGGTCACGATCCGGCATTGGTTCAACACGCGCCATGCGCGGGCGGGCAATCCGCACTGGACCTGGGGGGTGACGGTGATCTTGTTCCTTATCATTGCGTGGCTGTCCACGGCGCCGATGGCCACCCGCCCCGAAGAGGCGGCGCTGAAGGGGGAGGCGCTGCATCTGGCGGCCGCCCCGGGGTTCGAGGAGGTGGTCGGCATCGTGCAGGGCCGCTGCTCGATGTGCCATGCGGCGGAGCCGGTGTGGGAGGGGATGCACTGGCCGCCCAAAGGCGTGGTTCTGGAGACGCCCGCGCAGATCGCGAACGAAGGGCGGCGGATCTTTCTGCAAGCGGGGGTCAGCCATGCGATGCCGCCGGGCAATCTGAGCTACATCGAGCCCGGGGAGCGGGCGGCGATCGTGGAGTGGTTCCGGTCTACGGGTGATGGCGCCCTGAAGAGCTGAAGGCGGGGGTCTCACACCCCCGCGCCCCCGTGGGATATTTACGCATAGATGAAGGGGAAAGACGCGCTGTGCAACGCAGTTGCGCCGGGTACTTTGCACGGAGGACACTCACCGGAGGACACCCACCGGAGCACACCCACCGGGCGGCAGTCTGGAGAAGCGGGGCCGCGTCTTGAAGGCGGCCCCGCCTTGTCAGGTCACTTCAGCAGTTCCGTCCAGATCGCGGAATAGTATTCCTGCGCCTTGGGCGGGCAGAGTTTGCTGAACTGTCCCTTGTCGGCATATTCGGGCGGGATCATCAGTTCCGGGGCATCCTTCATGTCGGCGGGCTCGAAGGCTTCGGAGCCCGTGATGCCGTTGGCATAGCGCGCGAAGGCCGACAGCATCGCCGCGTTTTCCGGTATCATGATGTAGTCGATGAACTTGTAGGCGTTGTCGACGTTCTGGGCATCGGACAGCAGCATCACGTTGTCCATGAACTTCAGGAACCCTTCCTTCGGATAGCCGAAGACCACGTCCGGGTTGCGCAGGCGGGCGCGCATGATCGCGCCGTTCCAATAGACCGAGGCGGAGACGTCGTTCGTCGCCATCTTGTCTTCCATGCCGTAATCCATGCTGAGCCAGTAGGGCTTGGCGGCCAAGAGACGGTCGCGCACGCGCTTGAGCACTGCGGTGTCTTCGGTGCATTGCTCGCCGCCCTCGTAAAGGACTGCGAGCGAGATCACGTCGCTCATCTCGGGGGTCACGTTGATCTTGCCCTTCAGTTCCTCGGGCGGATCGAGCCAGAGGGCGGACGTGTTGGGATCGCCGCTATAGACCGACTTGTTCACCGCAAATCCGGTGATGCCCCACTGCCACGGCACTGAAAACTTGCGGCCCGGATCGTACTCGACGTCCATGAATTCCGGCTTGATGTTCTTGTGGTTGGGCAGGCGTGAAAGGTCGAGTTCCTGCGCCAGGCCCTTTTGCACCCAGACCTGCACGTAGTTGTTCGACGGCACCACGAGGTCGAAGCCTGCCCCCCCAGCCTCGATCTTGGCAAGGGCGGTTTCGTTGCTGTCGAAGTCGGTCACGACGACCTTGATGCCGGTCTCTTTCTCGAACTTCGCCAGCAGCTCGGGGCTGGTGTAATTGCCCCAGTTGTAGAGGTTCAGTACACCTTCGGCCGCCGCAAGTGACGAGGTCGCAAGCAACAGGGCCGTGGCAGTCAGCAGTTTCTTCATGGCAGTCTCTCTTATGGTTTCGGATGTTTGGGTCGGGCGGGGCCCGGGGTGGTCAATCCCTGTTTCGGGTGAGCAGGAAAAACACGGTGAGAAGAAGTATGGTCACGCCCAGAAGGGCCGTCGAGATGGCGTTGACATCCGGGGTGACTCCGCGGCGGATTTGGCCCAGCATGTAGGTCGGCAGTGTGTCCTGCCCACCGGATTTGACGAATTCGGTGATCACCACATCGTCCAGGCTGACAACGAAGGCCAGCATCGCGCCTGCGACCATCCCGGGGGCCAGCAGCGGCAGCGTGACATGACGAAAGGCCTGCCAGGATGTGGCGTAAAGATCGGACGCTGCGGTCTCGAGGCTGAGGTCCATCCCTTCCAGCCGCGCGCGGATCGGAAGGTAGGCGAAGGGGATGCAAAAGGCCGAATGCGCGAGGATCAGGTAGCCCAGCCCCTGATAGCCCGTGGCTACCTTGATCGAGGCAAAGAAGATCAGCAGCGCCACGGCGGTGACGATTTCCGGCACCATCAGCGGCTGGTTGATCATCACGTAGATGAACGTCTGCCCCTTGAAGGCCGCACGGCGGGTGGTGCCAAGCGCTGCCATCGTGGCGACAAAGGTAGCAATCACCGCAGCCCAGCTTGCGATGATCAGCGAGCGCAGGGCCGCCGACTGCACGACGTCGTTCTGCCATGCGACGGTGTACCAGCGAAGGGAGAACCCTTCCCAGTCCATCGAAGACGAGCCCGCGTTGAAGGAATAGGCGGTCAGGGTGAAGATCGGGAGGTAAAGTGCCACGAAAGCAAAGATCGCGATGCCCGTAAAGCCCGGCAGGCGGCTGACCGAGAAGTTGGGGCTAGCCATGCGGCGCGCTCCCCCGGTTGGCGGCGCGGACGTAGACGAGGAGCGCCACTGTCACGATCACCAGAAGCGTCACCGACAGGGCGGCGCCAAGCGGCCAGTTCCGGCCCTGTCCGAACTGCAGCTCGATGAAGTTGCCGATCATCATGTTCTTGCCGCCGCCGAGGATGCGCGGCGTCACATAAGCGCCGAGCGAGGGGACAAAGACAAGAATGGACCCAGCGACGATCCCCGGATTCACGATCGGCAGGATGATGCGGTGCAACACCTGCAGGCGGGATGCGTAAAGGTCGTATCCTGCCTCGAGGAGCCGCAAGTCAAAGCGGTCGATGGCGGCATAAAGCGGCAGCACCATCAGAGGGAGAAACACGTAGGTCATGCCGACAAGGACCGCTGTTTCAGTGTAAAGGATGCGCAAGGGTTCGCCGATCAGTCCCAGGGCGATGAGCGCGGTGTTCAGCACGCCATCAGTGCGGATCAGTTCGTTGATCGCAATGGTGCGGATCAAGAGGTTGATCCAGAAAGGGATGGTGATCAGGAACAGCCACAGCGCGCGGGACTTTTCCGGCCGTGTGGCAATGAACCAGGCGGTAGGAAAGCCGATCAGAAGGGTGAGCACCGTTGTGGTGATGGACAACCACACCGACCGCCAAAGGATCACCAGATGCGCGTCGGCCAGCCCGATCGTGCCGTCAAAAATGTCACGGGAGAACAGGATGCTGATCCAGCCATCGGGCGAAAAACGCCATTCCACATTTCCGAAATCGCCGGGGGTAAGGAAGGAATAGACCAGCATGATGACCAGCGGCCCTGCCGCGGCCACCGTCAAGAGAACCAGCGCCGGGGTCGACAGAAGCCACCCCGTACGAGCGGAGGCGCGTGCCGCCCGGGCATCGTTGTCGGGCATCCCTGTCATTCGACCAGAACCTGCGCCGCCCCGGGGGCAAAGCGCAGGCCGATGGCATCGCCCGCATGCAGATTGGCGTCGCCCGATACGTTGCTTTGCAGCCGTACCACCACCTCTTCGCCGTCCGCAAGCGCCGCGTGGACATGGGTATCGGTGCCGAAATAGACCCAGTTCTTTACCTTGGCCGGGATCGCGCCTGCCTCGGCCACCGGCACGATACGAATCTGTTCGGGGCGGATAGTGACGGTGACAGCACCTGTGGCCGGTGCGGCCCCGGTCTCGACAAAGGCGCCCGAGCCGAGCTTGACGCCGCCGGGCGCCGTGGTCGCAGGAAGGAAGTTCGTCTCGCCGATGAAGGACGCGACAAAGCGGTTCCTGGGCTGCGTATATATCTCTCGCGGGCTGCCCACCTGCAGGATCTTGCCCGCACTCATCACGCTGATGCGGTCCGACATGGTCAGCGCCTCTTCCTGATCGTGCGTGACGAAAATGAAGGTGATGCCGGTTTCCAGTTGCAGACGCTTCAACTCGATCTGCATCTCCTTTCGGAGTTTGAGGTCGAGGGCAGAGAGCGGTTCATCGAGCAACAGCACCTTGGGCTGCGGCGCCAGTGCACGGGCCAGCGCTACCCTTTGCTGCTGGCCACCCGAGAGCTGGCTGGTCTTGCGCCCGGCCATTGCCTCGAGCTTTACCAGTGCCAGCATCCGCGCGACGGTGGAGGAAATCTCGGATGCAGGACGCCCCTGCATCTGCAGGCCGAACCCCACGTTCTGCGCCACCGTCAGGTGCGGGAAAAGAGCATAGCTTTGAAAGACGGTGTTCACCGGGCGCTTGTTCGGCGGAAGGTAGGTGATGTCCACACCGTCGAGCAGAATCTGCCCTGAGGTCGGCATCTCGAACCCCGCGATCAGCCGCAGGAGCGTGGTCTTGCCGCAGCCCGACGGGCCAAGAAGCGTAAAGAACTCGCCTTTGCGGATGCTGATCGAGACCTGATCGAGCGCGCGCACCGCCGTGTCCCCCTGGCCAAAGGACTTGACCACGTCGCGCGCCTCAATCGTCGTTGTATCGCTCAAACCCGCGGCCCCCATGCCTTGCCCAAGGCAATAGGAACGGGGCTTACTTGCGAATGCAAGCAATTCCTGCGCGTGTCAGCGTGGAAATGGTGCAGCACGTCCTGACCAGGGGACCGCCTGTTCAATCTGCGCGCACAACGCAATCAGGTCCTCGTCCCGCCCGAAAGGGGCGGCAAGGTGGATGCCGATCGGCAGGCCGGTGGAGGACATAGCCAACGGCAGCGAGGCCGCAGGCTGGCCCGACGCGTTGAAGACCGCGCAGAAGGGGGAGTAGGCAAAAACCCCGTCCGGACCGGTGCGAAAGGCAACGTAGTCGTCCGTTGTGTGGGCAAAGCGGCCCACGCGGGCAGGTGGTTCAGCAAGGGTGGCGGAGAGCAGGATATCCGGGCCCGCCTGGCCGTCGTGGCCGAAAAAGGCCGCCATCTGGCGACCAAAGGCGTGGATTTCGCCCACAGCCTGCAGGTATCGCGTGACGGGCAATGTCTGCGCATGGGCGAGAGCGCCCAGGCCGACTGCTTCCACGAGACTCGCCGTCGGGGTGCGGCCCTGCAGCGCCGAACGCAGCCCGAGCGCGGTGCCCACCGCAACAATATCGGTCCAGGCGCGCATCATGCCTGCCACATCGGCGCTTGGGCAGCCCAGCTCCACATCGTGGCCAAGGTCGGCCAGCATCTGCCCTGCGGCCTGAACGGCGGCACGCACCTCGGGGTGGATCTGGGCGCCGGAGAAGGTGGTTTCGCACAGCGCCACGCGCAGGGGACGGGGGGGGCGGCTGATCGCCTGGGCATGGCCCTGCTTCAGCGGCGGCGCGACATAGGGCGCGCCAAGGTCGGACCCGGCGCAGGCATCCAGCATCACCGCCGTATCGCGCACCGACCGGGTAAGGAAGCCGTCGATTGCCATGCCCGCCCAGCCCTCGCCGGAAAACGGGCCGTCGGGCAAGCGCGCCCGTGTCGGCTTGAACCCGAAGAGTCCGCAGCATGACGCCGGTATCCGCACCGATCCGCCACCGTCCGAACCATGCGCAAAGGCCACGATCCCCGCAGCAACCACCGCCCCCGCGCCCCCGGACGACCCGCCCGAAGTATGGTCAAGGTTCCACGGGTTGCGCGTCGGCCCGCCATAGACCGCGCTTTCCGTGGCAGGGCCGATCCCCCCTTCGGGCGAGGTCGTGCGTCCGAAGGTCACGACTCCCGTTGCGGCAATCCGCTCAAAGATGGCGGAGTTGACGGCGTAAGTGGTGTGCCGCAGCAGACGCGATCCGTTGTGCGAGGGGAAATCCACCGCCTCGCAGCCCAGATCCTTGATCAGAAACGGCACACCCCGGAACGGCCCGCGCGGCAGCCCCCGGGCGATGGCGGCCCGCGCCGCCGCCTCTTGCGGCAGGACCACTGCGTTCAGCGCCGGGTTCAAAGCCTCCATCGCGGCAAGGGCCGCCGTCAACGCCTCATCAGGTGAAACTTCGCGCCGTGCGATGAGCCCCGCGAGTTCGGTTGCATCCGCCACGCCCAGATCGCCCAGCATTGCTGCCCCTTTGCGCTTTACGCCCTGCCGGATGCTGAGCCGTGCGGGGGGCTTGCGTCCATCACGGGCGCGCCCTGCGGCATGTCGCTTTCAGCCGTCCGGGAAACCAGATGCCGCCGCATCACCTGTGCCAGCGCCTCCGGGTCGATCGGTTTGGCAAGATGATCGTCCAGCCCTAGCGCAAGATAGTGGCGGCGATGGTCGTCTGCGGCATCCGCGGTCATCGCAACGATTGGCAGGCTCAGGTGGGCCGATTTGTCGCGCATGCGCCGGAACGTCTCCAGCCCGTCCATCCGCGGCATGTTCATGTCCAGCAGCACGAGGTCCACCCGCGCCTCGTCCAGTACCTGCAGCGCTGCCTCGCCACCCTCGGCCTCGATGGTGCGCGCGTAGCTTGTCAAAAGGACGGTCGCCGCAACCAGGCGGTTGGTGGGAATGTCATCGACGATCAGGATGGTGCGCCCGGCAAGGTTCGGCATAAGGGAGGCGCTGGTTCCGTTTTTTGGCGCCATGGCAACCGCGAACGCAAGATCAAGCTGGAAAGCGCTGCCATGCGCCACGGACAGGCTCACGACATCGCCACCCATCTGCCGCGCCATGGCCCGGCAGATCGCAAGGCCGAGGCCGGTGCCGTCCTGCGCCTCAAGCCCTTGCCGGAAGGGTTCGAACAGGCGCGCGGCGGTGCTCTGTGATATGCCGCATCCGTTGTCCCTGACCAGGATGCGCAACAGCGGAAGTGCCCCTTCGCTGGCCGGCCCCTGGGTCACCGAGAGAGTGACCTGGTCCGCGCCGGAATGGCGAAGTGCGTTGCTCACAAGGTTCGTCACGCACTGCCGCAACCGCTGCGGATCAAGCCGGATCCAGCCCGGCAAATCCTCGGCAACTTCAGAGCTGAAAAAGATACCCTTGGCGCGGAACTGATCGGCGAAGATCGCGCAGATTGTCGCGACCTCTGCCCGCAGATTAAAATCTCTTTCACGCAGGGGAAATCGTCCTGCGCCGATGGCCGAAAGATCAAGGATGTCGTCAAGGATAGTCGCCAGTCCCTTGGCCGATTCCACCAGTGTGCCCAGTCTTTCCTGCGAGGTTGCATCGCGCGCTCGGTCCCGCTCTGCAATGCCAAAGCCGATGATGGCGTTCAGCGGCGTGCGCAGTTCATGGCTCATCCTTGCCAGAAACCTCGACTTTTCCGAGTCGGCCGCCTGCGCTGCCGCCTCGCTGCGGGCGCTTGCCTTGTGCAGATCGTTGTTCGACATCATTGCCGTCAGCGCATAACCCAGTCCGCCCAAGGCACACAGGCTGGAGATAACGAGCCCGTTCCAATCCGTCATCATCATCCAGTAAAGGGTATTCGAGATCAGGATCGCAAGCGCAACCGCCGCGAAACCTGCGATGCCAAAGGGCAGATGTATCGCGCGCACCGTGGACAGGTGGATAAGCGTGATCATGATCATGCCAAGCGCGAAGGCCTGCGCATGAAGATCGGGCTGCAGCCAGACAAGCCCCGCAGTAAAGGCGTAGCTTGCCTCCATCACAAAGATGCTGACAATGGACAACCTGTACCGGCTTACGTCACGCTTGGGGTCCAAACCCTGCATGAGGCGCATACCGGTGATCTCGCCTGCAATGTCGACCGCGGCTGCGAGGGCTGCCACCCACAGCGGCAAGAACACGGTGGACAGCGCAAAAGCGAGGGTCGTCAGGACAATGCGCGGCCACTTCTCGCGCGACAGGACCTGCAACTGTCGCCGGATCTCGTCGACACGGATGTCGGTTGCCTGCGGGGGGGTCTGCGCGAACATCGGCCATCCTGCTGCATCGGGGCTTTGTCGCCGGTCTCTCGGGTCCGCGCAACTTGCTATGGCGCAGGGCGTGTCACAAGGAAAATCTCGCGCGCAAGGCGGCCCTCTGTATCAAACATGAGGATTCGGCCGTCCGTCGTCACTATGGCCGTCCAGCCCTGGCCAAAGGTGACGGCCTCGGCCACCGCGCCGTCGGGCAGGGTGATCGTGTCGGGCAGGGCGGGCAGGGCAGGGCGGGAGAAAGCCTGAGGCATCCGGGTGACAAGGAGGCCGACGACCGTTATGACACCTCCGATCATGGTCAGGGTGAGCAGGATCACCAACCATTTGAGAAACCTCAGCGACGGGGGCAGCCCCTCGCCTTGCGGAGCGTCGGTCATGGCAGACCCTTTCGATACGCGTGCAACCCTTGCGGTGACGATCCCGGCAGAGGCGCCCCTGCGTCTTGATAAGGCGCTGGCGGCCGAAGTGCCAGAAGAAGCGGCGCTGTCACGCTCGCGCCTGATGCGGATGATCGCCGAAGGGGCGGTGATGCGGGACGGCGTCGCCCTGACCGACCCCAAGACCCGCGTAGCGGAGGGAGAGGTCTATATCCTGACGCTGGACCCCGCCGCCGAGGTGGACACGCTGGCCGAGGATATTCCCCTTTCGGTCGTGTGGGAGGATGACGATCTGATCGTGATCGACAAACCCGCGGGCATGGTGGTGCATCCCGCGCCGGGCTCACCCACCGGCACGCTGGTGAATGCGCTCTTGGGGCACTGCGGCGACACGCTTTCGGGGGTTGGGGGGGAGCGGCGGCCGGGCATCGTGCACCGGATCGACAAGGATACGACGGGGCTCCTGGTTGTGGCGAAATCCGACCGCGCGCATCACGGACTTGCCGCGCAGTTCGAGGCGCATACCGTCACACGCCATTACCTTGCGATCGTGCATGGCGTGCCTCTGGCCAGCGACCCGCGGCTGCGCGGGCTGCGCGGCGTGAGCTTTGAGGCGGGAGGGATTTTGAAGGTGGCCACCGGCCTCGCCCGGCACAAGACTGACCGGCAGCGCCAGGCGGTGATGCCCCAGGGCCAGGGCCGCCCCGCCATTACCCGCGCCCGCACCATCGAGGCGTTTCACGATCAGGCGGCGCTTATCGAATGCTGGCTGGAGACGGGCCGGACCCATCAGATCCGCGTGCACATGACCTATGCGGGCCATGCCCTTTTGGGCGATCAGACTTATGGTGGCAGGCGCAAGCTGTCGCCCGTCCGTCTGGGAGCGGCTGCGGCAGCGGCCGGGGAGGGGTTCGCACGCCAGGCGCTGCATGCCGCGACCTTGGGCTTTGAGCACCCTGTGACGGGTGAGATGCTGGAGTTTGCGGCCCCCTTGCCTGCCGACATGGCGTCCCTGCTGGCCATTCTTCGCGCTGGCGCATGACGATTCCGTGAGCCGCCTGTCACATTCCTTGGATTTCGGCTGTGTGACATACATCCTGCGGCGATGGTTTCTGTGCGAAATCCGCACTTGAAGGTTGCGGCCGCACTGCATAGATCGTCGCGTTCCCGGGGGCGAAACCGCACCGGGCCAACAAGGGGCGTCTGATATGAGCACCTATGCAAACCTTCCGGCACCCAGCCCGGAACAAGGCCTCAACCGCTACATGCAGGAAATACGCAAGTTTCCCCTGCTGGAGCCGGAAACGGAATATATGCTGGCCAAGCGGTGGGTCGACCATCAGGACACGCAGGCCGCGCACCAGATGGTGACCTCGCACCTGCGACTGGCCGCCAAGATCGCGATGGGCTACCGCGGCTATGGTTTGCCGCAAGCCGAAGTGATCTCGGAGGCAAACGTGGGCCTGATGCAGGCGGTCAAGCGCTTTGACCCGGAAAAGGGCTTTCGCCTCGCGACCTATGCGATGTGGTGGATCCGCGCGAGCATTCAGGAATACATCCTGCGGTCGTGGAGCCTGGTTAAACTCGGCACCACATCGGCCCAAAAGAAGCTGTTCTTCAACCTCCGCAAGGCCAAGGCCAAGGTCGGCGCACTGGAGGAGGGCGATCTGAGGCCCGAGAACGTTGCTCAAATCGCCAAGGACCTGTCGGTCACCGAGGCTGAGGTCATCGACATGAACCGCCGTCTCTCGGGGTCGGATGCAAGCTTGAATGCCACGGTCGGGTCGGACGGCGACAGCTCCACGCAGTGGCAGGACTGGCTGGAGGATGAAGACAGCGATCAGGCCGACGCCTATGCCGAGCGCAACGAGCTGGACACCCGCCGTGCCCTGTTGATGCAAGCGATGTCGGCGCTGAACGACCGTGAGAAGGACATCCTTATGCAGCGGCGTCTGGCTGAGACACCGGTGACGCTGGAGGAACTGTCGGAAAGCTATCACGTCAGCCGTGAGCGCATTCGCCAGATCGAGGTGCGCGCCTTTGAAAAGTTGCAAGACCGGATGCGCGAACTTGCGCGCGGCAAGGGATTGGTCGTTCCCGCCTGATCGGTGCAACCTGTTCAAGCTGGGCCGGTCCGGATGTCCCGGTCGAGACTTGCGCCATCCGAAGTGGCGCAGACGAGGACGGTGTTCGCCCTCTGCGGGGGCCTGCGTGAGCCTTCGACGCTCTGGACAGATGGCCGCGCCCGGCGGTTTCCGTTTGCGCGGGCGGGATGTTGCCGCTACGACGCGAGCAACCCGGGAGGCGCCTGAATGACGATGCTGGAAACCTTTCTGAAACCGATGCATCGCGAGGGCTATCGTTTCGTTGCGATTTTTGCCGCGGTCACACTCGTGCTCTTTTGGCTGTGGGTTCCGCTCGGCTGGATCGGCGTCGGCCTGACAGTGTGGTGCTACTACTTCTTTCGTGACCCCAAGCGCGCGGTGCCGGAAAATGCAGGGCTGGTGGTCAGTCCGGCAGACGGTATCGTCTCTCTCATCGAGCGCGCGGTTCCGCCGCCCGAGCTTGATATGGGGCCGGAGACGCTGCTGCGGATCTCGGTCTTCATGTCGGTTTTCAACTGCCACGTGAACCGTGCGCCCATCGCGGGGACCGTTGGCGCCATCGCCTACCGCGAGGGGAAATTCTTCAACGCCGCGATGGACAAGGCCTCCACCGACAACGAACGCAACGCATTGCGCATTGACCTCTCAGATGGGCGGTCGATTGCAGTGGTCCAGATCGCGGGGCTGGTCGCGCGGCGGATCATGTGCTGGGTGCGCCCGGGACAGGGCCTGCGCACGGGCGAGCGATTCGGGTTGATCCGCTTTGGCTCTCGGCTGGATGTCTATTTGCCCGAGGGCGTGCAGCCTCTGGTTATCCTGGGCCAGAGCATGATCGCGGGCGAGACGGTGCTTGCAATGATCGGCGCCGACACTCCACGTCGAATGGGACGGATGGAGTAAGACATGGCCCGCAGTCCCGGCACCCCGCGCGAACTGCATGTGCTTAAGCTGTTGCCAAATCTGGTCTCGATCCTGGCGTTGTGTGCCGGTCTGACGGCGATCCGCTACGCGCTGGTGGATCAGTACCAGCTCGCGATCCTGCTCATCGGGATCGCCGCCGCATTGGACGGGCTGGACGGTCGGCTTGCGCGGATGTTGAACTCCGAAAGCGCGATCGGAGCCGAACTTGATTCCCTGTGTGATTTCGTGAATTTCGGCGTGGCGCCTGCGTTCGTCCTCTACCTATGGGGGATGCATGATGAGGCGAGCCTTGGCTGGATTGCCGTCCTGCTTTACGCTGTGTGCGCCATGCTGCGACTGGCGAGGTTCAACGTCGGCAACAAGCTGGCTGTGGACGAGGTCGCGGAAAAGGCCTCCTTCATCGGCATCCCCTCGCCTGCAGGGGCGATGCTGTCACTGGTGCCGATGTACGTCAGCTTCGTCTTTGATCAGCGGTTCGAGGTGCCGTCGGTCATCGTGTCGTTGTGGATGGTTGGGATCGGGGCGCTGATGATCTCCAGCATTCGGACGCCCTCATTGAAACGGGTGACGATCGCGCCGGATTACGCACGCTATTTTTTGGTGCTGGCAGTCCTTGGGGTGGCAGCTTTGCTGACTTATCCGTGGGTCACTTTGCTTGCGTTGTCATGGGTCTATCTGGCGGGCATCCTGATGCTTTGGCTGCGCAAACAGACGTTGCCGCAATAGATCTTGCGCCTTTTGCGGCCCGCCCCTAACTTTCGTCGCACAGCAAAAGGGGCGGATCATGCAAACAGTGCGTTGGGGTATTCTGGGCGGTGCGAAGTTTGCGATGGAGCAAATGGGCCCCGCGATCCACATGGCCGCAGGGGCGGAGCTTGTGGCTCTCGCTACATCGAGTCCTGAAAAAGCCAAGGGGTTTCAGTCCTTCTGCCCCGCACTTAAAGTACATCCGACCTACGAAGCTTTGCTCGCTGACCCGGGCATCGACGCGGTCTACATACCGCTTCCAAACCATCTGCATGTAGAATGGACGCTGAAGGCGCTGGAGGCAGGCAAGCATGTGCTGACCGAAAAGCCAATTGCCCTGCGCTCTGAGGAGATCGACACGATCATCGCCGCACGCGACCGCGCCGGGCTTCTGGCGGCCGAGGCCTACATGATCGTCCACCACCCCCAGTGGCTGCGCGCCAAGGAATGGCTTGAGGCGGGCGAGATCGGCACCTTGCGCCATGTTGATGCGGCGTTTTCCTTTGCGCTGCTGGACGCGCCGCAGAACATCCGCAACCGCCCCGAAACCGGCGGAGGGTCCTTGCGTGACATCGGGGTCTATACCTTTGGCTCCGCCCGGTTCGTGACCGGCGCCGAGCCGGTGGAATTGTCGGCCCGCATTCTGCGCGAGGCGGGCGTCGATGTTTTCGTGCAGGTCGCGGGTACGATGGCGCGTACCGGGGTGCCTGCCTTCACTTATGGCTCGATGACATCCATGCGGCTTTACAACCGGCAGGTCGTGACCTTCCAGGGCGACCGCGGCATGATCCGGCTGGAGGGAGGCCCCTTCAACGCCAACGTGAACGATATGGCCGAGGTGGAACTGCACAAGGGTGGCAACCGGGTGATTACCGACCGCTTCCCGACCGCCAACCACTACAAGCTGCAGGTGGAAGCTTTCGGTCGTTCGATTCGTGAGGGCGTGCCCTATCCTTGCCCGCTGGAGTTCGTGCGCGGGACGCAAGCGATGATGGATACGGTCTACCAAGTGGCCGTAGACATCAGTCTGTGAACAGGATTTCCAGTCTTTTCCAGACAATATGACGCAGCCAATCGCGACGAGTTGATGCAACTAATTTAACTGCTACTGTAACTGACCGGTGCGTGATTCATGAAGGCGCCTGGTTGCATCGCTTCGCGGTAAGGCGGCGCGTTTCGTCATCGATAAAGCAGGATCGGACAAACCATGGCACGCAACGGTTCACAGTTTCCCACCCTTACCGGCGTTGATTCGTCTGGATCGCTTGTGCGCTTGTTGACGGGACAGGGTGCTGCGCATGATCACGATCTTGTGCATTCCCTCGCAATGGAAGTGATCTCGCGGCTGGACCGCAAAACGCAAGTCATACCGGTACATGACACAGGCATCGCAGAAGCAGACGTTGTAGCGTTGTGCGATGCCCTTCTATCAACCGAAGAGACCCGCGCCGCAGACCTGGTGTTACAGGCGGTGGAGCGGGGGGTGGATGTGGATGTGCTGCATCTGGCCTATATGGGCGATGCCGCGCGCATGATGGGTCGCCGATGGGAAGATGATATGGCCACCTCGGCCGAGGTTGTCATCGGTGCCAGTCGGATCTACCGCATCCTGCGCCAGTTGCGCGACCGCTTTCTGTCGGCCCGGCCTCTGCGACCCGATGATTACCGCGCGGTCTTTGCCAGCGTTCCGGGTGAGATCCATACGCTCGGTCTGACGATGGCGGCCGATTACATGCGCCGCCGTGGCTGGCAGGTGGACGTCCGCACCGGGCTGGATCATGTCGCCCTGGTCGACCAGATCGGGCATGAGGATTACTCCGTTATCGGCCTTTCGGCTGGCACAAGCGCTGCGATTTTTCCACTCACACGGCTGATCGTCGCCCTGCGCATCTCGAACCCGCGGGCCTGGATCGTAGTGGGTGGCAGTATCGTGCATGCGGTCCCCGATATCGTAACCCTGGTAGATGCTGACGCCGCAGTGCTCACGATTGAAGAGGCTGTTGACCAACTGGAAGCCGCAATCCGCCCGGCCGCCGGACTGACAGCAAGCAAGGGCTAACACTCAACGCAAGCGCACGTCTGCCAGGTCACCGCGGCAGAAGCGCCCAAACGGGGCAAATCAGCGCTTTTCCACTGGAATATAATCGCGCTCGGCCTCACCGATGTAGAGCTGCCGCGGGCGCCCGATCTTCTGGTTCTCTTCGCCGATCATCTCTTTCCACTGCGAAATCCAGCCCACCGTGCGCGAGATGGCGAAGATCGGGGTGAACATCGCGGTGGGAAAGCCCATGGCATCGAGGATGATGCCGGAATAGAAATCGACGTTGGGATAGAGCTTTTTCGAGATGAAGTAATCATCCTGCAGCGCGATCCGCTCCAGCTCCTTGGCAACCTGAAGGGTCGGATTGTTATGGATGCCCATCAGCTCCAACACCTCGTCTGCGCTTTCCTTCATCACGGTCGCGCGGGGGTCGAAGTTTTTGTAGACGCGGTGCCCGAATCCCATGAGGCGGAATCCGGAGCTTTTGTCCTTGGCCTTGGCGATGTATTCAGGAATGCGATCCACGGTCCCGATTTCGCGCAGCATCTCAAGGCAGGCCTGGTTGGCACCGCCGTGCGCCGGGCCCCAGAGGCAGGCAATCCCGGCCGCGACACAGGCAAAGGGGTTGGCCCCCGAAGAGCCGGCCAGACGCACGGTGGAGGTAGATGCATTCTGTTCATGGTCGGCATGCAGCATCATGATCCGGTCCATGGCCTTGGACAGGATCGGGCTGACTTTATACTCCTCTGACGGAACCGAGAAGCACATGTGCAGGAAATTTCCTGCATAATCGAGGCTGTTTTTCGGATAAACGAACGGTTGGCCCACCGAATACTTGTATGCCATCGCCGCGATCGTAGGCAATTTGGCAATCATCCGGATCGCAGCAACCTCCCGCTGCCAAGGGTCGTTGATGTCCAGACTGTCATGGTAGAAAGCCGACATTGCCCCCACCACACCCACCAACGTGGCCATCGGGTGGCTGTCACGGCGGAACCCGCGGAAGAAATAGTGCATCTGTTCATGCACCATTGTGTGGTGTGTCACACGGTAGGTAAAGTCTGCGATCTGCGCAGCGCTCGGCAAGTTCCCGTAAAGCAGCAGGTAGCACACCTCGAGGAAATTCGATTGATCGGCCAGTTGCTGGATCGGATAACCGCGATAGAGAAGTTCGCCCTTGTCGCCGTCGATATAGGTGATGGCACTTTCGCAGGCCGCAGTCGAGGTGAAGCCAGGGTCAAAGGTGAAGACATCCGCCTCGGCATAAAGCTTGCGGATGTCGATCACGTCCGGGCCTAGGGTCGGCGAGTGTACCGGCAGGTCATAAGATTTGCCGTCCAGCGTCAGGGTCGCGGTTCTCTTCTGGTCAGCCATGGGTCCATCCCTTCTGTTGCGCCGCCGAACCCCCAAAACTTCAGGGGATCGCCGTTTTGCCCTGCGGCGGGGACGCGCGGCCTGTCAGCGGCCTGCGTCATCCAGCCGTGCAATCGTCTCCTCGCGACCGATGACAAGCATCATGTCGAAAACGCTTGGCGTTACGGTCCGCCCGGCCAGTGCTGCCCGCAGGGGCGCAGCAAGTTTGCCGAAACCGATCCCGTGGTCCGCTGCAACCGTCGTAAGCAGCGGCTCCAGTTCTGCCTTGGTCCAGCTAACAGTTTGCAGCTGCGGCGTCAATGATGGCAGTATACCACGGGATACCGTATCTAGTGCTTTCGCCGCTGCTTCATCCGCCAAAATTGGCCGCGTGGTCAGACAGAAGTGAGCCTTTTCAAGAAGTTCACCGAATGTCCGCGCCCTTTCCTTTACGCAGTAAAGACCGCGTGACAGCAGCCCGCGCTGCGCGTCGGTCAGTGCGGGCTGATCGGATGCTTGCAGATATGCCTCGATTTCATGCAGCAGCGCAGCATCCTCGGTCCGGGCCAAATGCCAGCCGCACGTGGACTCGAGTTTCTTGAAGTCTAGCCGGGCCGGGGCGCGGCCTATCCCTGCCAGATCGAACATCGCCTTCGCCTCGTCCGTCGTGAACAGCTCCGCGTCCCCGTGCGCCCAGCCAAGCCGGTTAAGGTAGTTGCGCATCCCCGCAGCAGGGTAACCCATCGCCTGATAATCCCCCACCGCCGTCGCACCATGGCGCTTGGACAGCTTTTTCCCGTCCGGCCCGTGGATCAGCGGGATATGCGCCCAGACCGGAACATCCCAGCCCATGGCCTGATAGACCATTGACTGGCGCGCGGCATTGTTCAGATGGTCATCGCCCCGGATCACATGCGTCACCTTCATGTCGTGATCATCGACGACGACGGCAAGCATGTAAGTGGGCGTGCCATCTGAGCGCAGGACGATCATGTCGTCCAATTGATCGCTCCTAAAGGTAACGATTCCTTGAACGGCATCCGTGACGACCGTTTCCCCCTCACGCGGGGCGCGCATGCGGATGGCAAAAGGCGCGTCCGGGTACGTCGCGGGGTCGGCATCGCGCCAGGGGCTGAGGAATACGGCATAGCTCGCACCCTCCGCTTCGGCGCGAGAGCGGAAGGCGGCGATTTCCTCGGGTGTCGAGAAACATTTGTAGGCCGTCCCGCGCGCCAGCATCTGATGTGCTACCGCAGCATGGCGGTCACGCTGCTCGAACTGGCTCACAGCCTCGCCATCCCAGTCGAGGCCCAACCAAGTGAGCCCCCGCAGAATCGCGGCCGTTGCCTCGGGGGTAGAGCGTTCGCGGTCGGTATCTTCGATGCGCAGAAGGAACTTGCCGCCCCGCCCCCGCGCGAAAAGCCAGTTGAAGAGCGCGGTGCGTCCGCCGCCGATATGCAAATACCCGGTGGGAGAGGGGGCAAAGCGTGTGACAACAGGTGTATCGGTCGACAGATCGGATCTGGAACTCACGGGGGTTAACCTTTCGGAAACCATGTCGGGGATAGGGTCGCGGCGTGTGTAGGCTCTCAGAAGGGGCAAGACAAGGTGGGCAGCCTCGCATCAGCCGTCCTCGGTCCGCTGCAATCGGTGCGCGATCGTGTGTTCCTCTGGATGCCGGTGTTTCTGGCCCTGGGGATCGGACAGTGGTTTGCCTTGCTGACGGAGCCGGGGCTGCAGGTCTATGCTCTCGTTCTTGCAGCGCTGCTTGTGGCAGGGCTGTCGGCCTGGCGCGGGCCGGAGTTATGGCAGCCGCTGATGCTGGCATTGGCCGCAGGGCTTCTCGGCTTCGTGGCGGCAGGTTATCGCGCGCATGACGTCCAATCCCCGATGCTCGGCTTTCGCTACTACGGCCCGATCGAGGGACGGATCATCGAGATTGACCGAAGCCAGGCCGACAAGACCCGTCTGACGTTGGACCGCGTGATGCTGGACCGCGTGCCCCCGGACCGCACGCCGTGGAAGGTGCGTCTGTCACTGCACGCCCCCCAGCCGCATCTGCATGCCGAGCCGGGGCAGCGGGTCATGCTCACAGGCCATCTCGCGCCGCCCGAAGGGGCCGTGGAACCCGGGGCATTCGATTTCCGAAGACTGGCGTATTTCCAACAGCTTGGCGCCGTTGGCTACACCAAGACGCCGGTCCTTTTGCTCGCAACGCCCGAGGGCGGTACCCAGCTTATCAACCGTCTGAGAAAGAGCCTCTCCGAAGGGATGCTGGCGCGGATGGAGGGGCAGCCAGGGGCTTTTGCCACTGGCGCCATGACGGGCGAGCAATCGGCGATCTCGGCCGAAACCACGCAGGCCTTGCGCGATTCGAGCCTTGCGCATCTTCTGGCCATTTCGGGGATGAACCTCGCCTTCCTGATCGGCTTTGTGTTTGCCCTGGTCCGGTATGGCATCGCCCTGGTGCCGCCTGTCGCGCTGCGGGTGAATGCCAAGAAGGTGGCGGCCGTAGTCTCGCTGGCGGTCGCGTTCTTCTATCTGTTGCTGTCGGGCGCCAATGTCGCGACAGAGCGGGCGTTCTTGATGGTTGCCGTGATGCTGGGCGCAATTCTTCTGGACCGGCGGGCGCTGACGCTGCGGTCGGTGGCGATTGCGGCGATCCTGATCCTGCTGTCGCGGCCCGAGACGCTGCTCGACCCCGGGTTCCAGATGTCTTTTGCCGCCACGGTCGCGCTGATCGCGGCCTTCGCCCGGGTGGACCAGCAGGTCCTGCGCGAGAAATGGCCCCGCTGGCTGATCCCGGTCTTCACGCTGGTGCTGAGCTCGGTCGTGGCGGGGTTTGCGACGGCCCCCTACGCGGCGGGCAGCTTCAACCGGTTCAGCGATTACGGGCTTCTGGCAAACCTTCTGACGGTGCCGGTCTTTGGTGCCGTGATCATGCCGGGCGGCGCCATTGCAGCGCTGCTCGCGCCCTTCGGGCTGGAAGGGCCGGCTCTCTGGGCAATGCAGATGGCCTCCGCCTGGATCCTCGCCGTGGCGCATTGGATCGCCGGGTTGGAGGGGGCGGTGACAGGCATTCCGGCGCCCGGACCGCTGGTGTTGCCGATCTTCACGCTTGGCGCGTTGTGGATGGTGATCTGGCCCGGCCGGGTGCGGGTGGTCGGGATTGCGCCCGTTGCGGTGGCGCTGCTGCTGTGGATGCAATCATCCCGCCCGGATGTGCTGATCGACGCAAGCGGGGCGCTGGTAGGGGTGATGGGTCCCGAGGGGCGGGCGCTCTCATCGCCGCGCGGCGCGGGCTATGCGGCGGAAAACTGGCTGCAACGCGACGGCGACCTCGGTCAGCAGGCAGAGGCCGCGCTGCGTCCTGGCTTTGCGGGCGCAGATGGCGCACGGACTTTCCGCATCGGCACGCTGACCGGAGTTGCGATGAAGGGCAAGGGCGCCGACGTGGAGCGTGGCTGTGCGGTGGCGGACATGGTCGTGATCACCGAGGAGGTGGACATACCGCCTGCAGGCTGCACCGTCATCGACCTTGCGGTGCTACAGGCGACAGGTCCCCTGGCTGTGGATGAAAACCGGGGTGCCATTCGCGTCACGGCGACAGCTTCGGTCAGGCGGATTTGGTCGGCAGGTAACACTGAGATCCCCGACCTTGCGGCGCTGGTGCCGCTGAACCGGCAGTTGGCCGCAAAGGATCAGTAGCTGCGGATCAGCCCGACAAGCCGGCCTTGCACCTTGACCTGATGGTCCGGGTAGACCTTGGTCTGATAGGCGGAGTTCGCCGCCTCCAGCGCAATCATCCCGCCTTTACGCCGGAAGCGTTTCAGCGTGGCCTCGTGATCCTCCACCAGCGCCACGACGATGTCGCCGTTCTCGGCTGTGGTCTGTTCGCGGATCACCACGATATCGCCATCGTTGATCCCCACCTCGATCATCGAATCACCTTTGACTTCAAGCGCATAGTGCTGCGCCTTGCCGGATAGCATCGAGCCTGGCACTGCCACGTTCTGGCTGGCATGCTGGATCGCCTCGATCGGAACACCGGCGGCAATCCGGCCCATCAGCGGAATTTCCACCGCGTGGATCGGCTCTACTGCCAAGGCACTGCGGGGCGGGGTGGCAGGACGGTCGCCGTCAATCACGCGAAGCGAGAAGCCTGGCTTCTCCATCGCCTCCGGCAACTTGATAATCTCCAGTGCGCGGGCCCGGTGCGCAAGGCGGCGGATGAAGCCCCGCTCCTCCAGCGCCGTGATCAGCCGGTGGATGCCGGATTTTGACCGCAGGTCCAGCGCGTCTTTCATTTCGTCGAAAGACGGCGGCACCCCGTCACGGTCCATCCGCCCTTTGATGAAGTCCAGAAGTTCCATCTGCTTGCGCGTCAACATCGGTCATTCCTTACCAGGTGTTAACACAATGTTCTGTCGCTGTTCCCGGTTTGTGTCAAGACATTTTTGCCGTGTCCTTCAGAGGGGAAGGTAGGCCACGCGGTCACCCGGCCGCATGGGGCCAGAGTGGCGCGGATGGATCAGCAAGGCATCCGCTTCGGTCAGTACCGACAAGAGCGAGGAGTCCTGTCGCGCCATCGGGGTGAGGCGGGGCAGTGCGCCCGCGGCATCGAGGCGCGCGCGCATGTAGTGGTCGCGCGGGCCATTGGCGGGCAGGTCGCAGCCGAGTTCGCCGATCCGCGCAACCGGCGCGACGTCTGGCCGGCCCAGCATCGCGCGGATCATCGGCAGGACGAAAAGATGCCCGCAAACGATGGCCGACACCGGATTGCCTGGCAGACCCACCATCGCCGACGTGCCAAGGCGTCCGGCCATCAAGGGCTTGCCGGGGCGCATCGCGATTTGCCAGAACGCGCGCTGCAGGCCAAGCCCTTCGGCGGCGGGTCCTACGAGGTCATGATCACCCACCGAAGCTCCGCCGATGGTGACGATCAGGTCCGCTCCTTCGGCGAGGCGCAAGACTGTCTGCAACGGCTCCAGCCGGTCGTGGGCGATCGGCAGGAGACGTGCGGTTCCGCCTTCGGCTTCGATCATCGCCTTTAGCGCAAAAAGGTTGGAGGCATAGATCTGTTCCGGCTTGACCGCCTCCCCCGGCATCTTGATTTCGTCACCGGTGGCGATCAGTGCGACAACCGGGCGGCGCGTGACGCGGGGGCGGGCGATGCCCATGGCGGCCAGAAGCGCCAGATCATTCGGACGCAAGAGGCGGGGGCCAACCGCTGTGCCTGTGAGAAAATCCTGTCCCTGCGGGCGGATGTGCGTCGCAATGTCGGCGCCATCCTTCAGGGTGATGCGGTCACCGTCGCGCTTCACATCTTCCTGGATCAGCACACGGGTCGCACCGGACGGAACCGGCGCGCCGGTAAAGATGCGCAGCGCCTCGCCTGGGCCAATCGTCCCTGCGAAGGCATGACCCGCCCCCGCCTCGCCCACGACGCGGAGGGTTTCGCCCGGGGCAGGATCACCGGGCACTGCATAGCCGTCCATGGCAGAGGCGGGAAAGGGCGGCTGATCGCGCAGCGCCGTCACGGGCTGCGCCAGCCAGCGGCCCGCAGCGTCGGCAAGCGACACCTCTTCGGACGGCAGTGTTTGGACGAGCGCAAGGCACCGTGCCACTGCTTCTTCAACAAAAATCACAGCTTTTCCTCGTAAAGTCCTGATTTTCCACCATCTTTCAGAATCAAACGAATGCCTTCGATGGTCATCGACCGTTCGACCGCCTTGACCATGTCGTAGATGGTCAGGCAGGCAACCGACACTGCTGTCAGCGCCTCCATCTCCACCCCCGTCTGGCCGGAGGTCTTGACCGTCGCCTGCACCCGAACCCCGGGCAGCGACGCGACGGGCTGCAGATCCAGTGCAACTTTTGTCACCGGCACCGGGTGGCACAGTGGGATCAGGTCCGCAGTCCGCTTGGCCGCCATGATCCCGGCAAGCCGCGCCACGGCCAGAACGTCGCCCTTCTTGGCCTTACCAGAGGTGATCAGCGCCAGCGTCTCTGCCGTCATCCGCACCATGCCTTCGGCCACGGCGATCCGGTCGGTCACGGGTTTTTGCGACACATCCACCATATGCGCCTCGCCAGAGGCATCGAAATGGGTCAGACCTGCCCCGGCCATCACTGCCATCCTTGCGAAATCAGAGGGTTGGTGAGGATGTTTCGCGTGGCGTCCGCGACATCCTGTTGCCGCATCAGGCTTTCGCCGATCAGAAAGCACCGGGCGCCATAGCGGGCGAGGTCCGCCAGATCTGCGGCTGTGTGAAGTCCGCTTTCGGCCACGATCATCCGATCCGCGGGCACGAGGCGCGCGAGGTGGCGCGTCGTCTCCAGCGTCACCTCGAACGTATGCAGGTTGCGGTTGTTGATGCCCATCAGCTCCGACTTCAGGCGGGTCGCCCGCTCCAGTTCGGCCTGATCATGCACTTCGATCAGCACATCCATCCCAAGCTCTATCGCCGCAGCCTCCAGTTCGGCTGCAAGCGTGTCATCGACGGAGGCAATGATGATCAGGATGCAATCGGCATGCAGCGCCCGCGATTCCACCACCTGCCATGGGTCGTAAAGAAACTCCTTGCGCAGGCAGGGAAGTTTCGTCGCGGCCGAGGCCGCCAGCAAGTAGTCGTCCGCGCCCTGAAAGCTGGGGCCATCGGTCAGGACGGACAGGCAGGTGGCACCGCCGGCCTCATAGGCATGGGCCAGGGCAGGCGGGTCAAAATCGGCGCGGATCAGGCCTTTGGACGGGCTGGCCTTCTTGATTTCACCAATCAGCCCATAGCCGCGCTGCGCGGCTTCCCGCAGGCTCCTGCCAAAGCCGCGGGGTGGAGGGGCAAGCCGCGCAGCGTTGGTGATCTCTGACAGGGGGCGCGCGGCTTTGCGCGCAGCGACCTCATCCAGCTTGTAGGCCTTGATGCGGTCCAGGATCGTGCTCATGCGGCACCGGGCGGCGGGCTGTTGGTAAGTTTACGCAGGGCCTCGATCTTGGCACGCGCCGCACCGGAGTCGATGGATGTACGGGCGATTTCAACGCCTTCCTTCAGGTTGGACGCACGGTCGGCTATGATCAGCGCCGCTGCCGCGTTCAAGAGCACTGCATCGCGGTAGGCGCCAAGGGCACCATCCAGCAGCGCCCGGAAGGCCTGGGCATTTTCCGCCGGGGTCCCGCCAAGGATCGCCGCAAACGGATGCACCGGCAGGCCCGCGTCCTCGGGATGCACTTCGAACTCGGCAACAATGCCTGCGTCGACCGCCGCCACGTGGCTGACGCCCGCGACGGACAGCTCATCCGTGCCGTCGCCGCCATGGACGAGCCAGGCCCTTTCGGACCCGAGCGCCAGCAGCGTCTCGGCCATCGGGCGGATGAGATGGGGCGCAAAGGCCCCGGTCAGCTGCCGCTTTACCCCCGCCGGATTGGTCAGGGGCCCGAGGATGTTGAAGATCGTGCGCGTACCAAGCTCGGCCCGTACGGGCATCACATGGCGGATGGCCGGGTGGTGCATCGGCGCCATCATGAAGCCGATGCCGGCCTTGGCAAGGCAGCGCTCCACCACGTCCGGGCCGACCATCACGTTCAGCCCCAGTTCGGTCAACGCGTCGGCGGCGCCGGATTTCGACGAAAGGTTACGGTTGCCGTGCTTGGCCACCACCACACCCGCCCCCGCCACCACAAAGGCCGCAGCGGTGGAGATGTTGAGCGTACCCTTGCCATCCCCGCCGGTGCCCACGATGTCCATCGCGCCCGCAGGCGCCTGCACGGCGTTGCATTTGGCGCGCATCACGGTGGCGGCGGCCGCGTATTCGGCCACCGTCTCCCCCCGGGTGCGCAGAGCCATCAGGAAGCCGCCCATCTGTGCGGGCGTGCCTTGCCCCTCGAACAGGGCGGTGAAGGCGGCTTCGGCCTCGGTGCGGCTGAGAGGGCGTTCTGCGGCGATGCCGATCAGCGGTTTCAGAACGTCGCTCATGCGGGCACCGCCGAATGCCTGCGCGCAGCAGCAAGGAAGTTGCCAAGGAGCTGATGCCCGTGCTCGGAGGCGATGCTTTCGGGATGAAACTGCACCCCCTCGATCAACCGCTCGCGGTGGCTGAGGCCCATGATGGTGCCATCCTCCAGCCAGGCTGTGACCTCCAGACAGGCGGGCAGGGTGGCACGTTCCACGATAAGCGAGTGGTAGCGCGTGGCTTGGAAGGGGGAGGGCAGGCCATGAAACACGCCTTTGCCCTCGTGGTGCATCGTGCCCATCTTGCCATGAACGATCTCGTGGCAGCGGATCACCCGGCCGCCAAACGCCTCGCCAATTGTCTGATGCCCGAGGCATACCCCCAAAAGCGGAATATTTGCCTCGGCTGCGGCGAGCGTCAGCGGCAGGCAGATCCCTGCCTGCGCCGGATCGCAAGGCCCGGGCGACAGCACGATCGCCTCGGGCCGCATCGCCAGCACCGACTGCACATCCAGCGCATCGTTGCGCCGCACGGTGACGTCAGCGCCGAGCTCACCCAGATAATGGACGAGATTCCAGGTAAAGCTGTCATAGTTGTCGATCAGAAGCAGCATCTTGCTTGGCCTTGCCGGATAGGGGATGAACCCCGCCAATGGTCGCGCTATACATGGTCAGGTCAGGTTGAGGGCGTCAAGGGCGCTTCAGCCGCACCCGGTGGTCGGGGGGGGTGCTTGACCAGAACAGGCGGTGCCTATGCGTGGGGCAGGGCCACGCAAAAAAGGACGGAGGGGCAACGTGATCGGCGGATTTCTGAGGGGCGTTATTGCGGGCGTGACAGTGGGTACTGCGGCGCTGGTCGTGTTGTCTGTACTGTCCGAGGCGCCACCTTCGCCGAATCCGCCGGAACTGGGCGCAAACGCCGGGGCACCTGCAGCGCCGGTATCGCCGCCGTTGCCGACCCTGCCCGAACCGGTTGCCCCTGGCCCTGAAGCTGTTGCAGCGGCGTCGCCTGAGCCAGAAAAAGTGCCCGGGCTTGCGGCAACACCTGCGTCAGAGGCGCCGCCGCAGGTGTCCGCCGCCCCCGCAGCGCCGCCCGTTGCTTCTTCCGCAACGGCACCGGATGCATTGAAGGACCTTCCGGCATCAGAGAAAGCTCAAGACCCTGCACTCCCACCTGCAGCCGAGGCGGCGGGTTCGGCCCCATCGCCGCCGCTGCGTCCGCTGCAGCCCGGCGACGATGGGGCGCCCGCGTCGGCAGAGGCCCCCGTCGAACGCGTGTTGGACGAGATGCTGCTTGCGCCCGCAGCGGGCGGTCTGGCCTCGACCGCGCCCGAGGTTCTGGACCCGGCACCAATCCCTCGACCCGAAGCGCCGAAACCGGCGATGCCCCCCGTGCCTGCCGCAACGCCACAAGCGCCGGAACCTGATGCCGCGCCGGGGATCCTGCCCGAACCTGCACCCGAAATCGCGGCAACGCCCGAGGCTGAACCTGCCGAGGTCGTTGACGCCACGCCAATCGAAATCGAACCGCCCGGAGAGGCTGCCGCAGGGAATACCGAGGTTGCACCTGCGGAGGTCATTAAGGGCACGCCGCTAGAAACCGCTCCGCGCGAAGTCGAGCCAGCGGGGAACGCCGAGACGGCGCCTGCAGCATTGAGCACGCCGCGAGAAATCGCGCCGCCCGGTGCCGAGCCAGCAGGAAACGCCAACGCGGCGCCTGCAGGAGTGACCGGGGCCACGCCGGTCGATCCGCTGCCTGCGGACATTGCGAACGCAGCCGATCCCACGCCCGAACCCACGCCCGAACCCACGCCCGGGCTGCCTTTGGACGTCGAGGGTGTCACCGTCGATCGTCTGCCGCAGATTGGGGATGCCGCTGTGGTTCCGGATGCAGCCGCGCCTGCAGAGGAAGTTGCGCCTGTCGACCCGGCTGATCTGCCGCCTCTGCAGCGCGACGCCCGCGCCTTTGAGAACCCCGGGCAAAAGCCGCTTTTCGCGATCATCCTGATCGACACCGGCGAGGTCGACCTCGACCGCGCAGCCCTTGCGGCCATCCCCTTCCCGGTCAGCTTTGCGCTTGACCCGCTTGACCCCGCATCGCCGGGGCGGGCAGAGCTTTACCGTGCCGCGGGGCAAGAAGTGCTGATGCTGGCGACCGGCCTGCCCGATGGTGCGCAGGCAAGCGATGTGGAGGTCGCGCTTTCCGTGATGGGCGATGCGCTGCCACAGGCGGTCGCGGTGATCGACACGGTCGAAGGGGCGTTTCAGGATGACCGGCCGCTGGCGACGGGCGTGATCCCGGTGATTGCTTCGCAGGGCCGCGGCGTCGTGACATGGGACCGCGGCCTGAACGCAGCCGATCAGGTGGCGCGGCGCGATGGCGTGCCCTCTGCGGTGATCTTCCGCGCGTTGGATACTGAAGGCGAGGGCTCACCCGTCATCCGCCGGTACCTCGACCGTGCGGCCTTCAAGGCGGCGCAAGAGGGGCGGGTGGTCGTCGCAGGCTTCACCCGGCCCGAGACGATCGCGGCCCTCATGGAATGGGCGGTCGAGGGGCGGTCGGCGTCGGTAGCGTTGGCCCCGGTGACGGCGGTGCTGTCGCTGCCCTAATCGTTTGTGCGGCGGTGGAACAGGCCCGCATCCTCTGCTGCGCGCCGCAGGGCCCGCGATTTGCTCACGGTTTCCTGATACTCGGCCTCCGGGTCGCTGTCATGCACGACGCCGCCCCCCGCCTGAATGTACAGCGTCTGGTCCTTGATGACCGCGGTGCGCAGCGCGATGCAGAAGTCCATCTCGCCATTGGCCGCAAAATAGCCGACGCCGCCGCCATAAAGCCCGCGCTTTTCCGGCTCCAGCTCATCAATGATCTGCATTGCCCGCACCTTTGGCGCGCCTGAAACCGTACCCGCAGGCAACCCCGCCAGCAGTGCCGACAGGGCGTCCTCTCCTTCGGCGATCTGGCCCACGACGTTCGAGACAATGTGCATCACATGGCTGTAGCGCTCGATGATGAACTGCTCGGTCGGGCGAACGGTGCCCATCCGTGCCACGCGCCCCACATCGTTGCGCCCCAGATCAAGCAGCATCAGATGCTCTGCCCGTTCCTTCGGGTCGGCCAGCAGGTCTTGTTCCAGCGCTCGGTCCTCCTCCACCGTGGCGCCGCGCTTGCGGGTGCCTGCGATGGGGCGGATGGTCACCTCGCCGTCGCGCAACCGCACGAGGATCTCGGGGCTTGCGCCCACCACCTGAAAGCCGCCGAAGTTGAAGAAGAACATGAAGGGCGAAGGATTGGTCCGCCGGAGAGAGCGGTAGAAGGCAAAGGGAGGCAGCTCGAATCGCTGCGACCAGCGCTGGCTTGGCACCACCTGAAAGATGTCGCCCGCGCGGATATAGTCCTGCGCCCGCAATACGGCCGCCCGAAATCCCTCGGGGGTGAAGTTGGAGCGCGCCTCGCCCACTTCGGCCGCTTCGCCCAGATCGCGCGCCACGCTGGGGCTGCGGTCCATGTCGCGCAGCGCATCCATCACGCGTTCGGCCGCCTGCGCATAGGCTGCGCGTGCAGAGAGACCCGTGCCGACCCAGGCGGGGGCCACCAGCGTGACCTCGCCCTTGACCCCATCGAGCACCGCCACCACCGAAGGGCGCGCCAGCACCGCGTCGGGCAGACCGAGCGGGTCGGGGTTCACATCCGGCAGATGCTCCACCAGGCGGATCATGTCATAGCCGAGGTAGCCAAACAGGCCGACGGCCACCGGGGGCAGGCCCTCGGGCATGTCCACCCGCGATTCCGCGATCAGGGCGCGCAGCGTGTCCAAGGGCGCGCCGGGCAGGGTTTCAAACGCCTGCGGGTCAAAGCGCGCTTGCCGGTTGATCCGGCTTGCGTCGCCTTGGCACTGCCAGATCAGGTCCGGCTTCATCCCCACGACGGAATAGCGCCCTCGCACCTCGCCGCCCGTGACCGACTCCAGCATGAAGGTGTCGGTCCGCGCCTCGCCCAGCTTCATCATCAGGCTGACGGGGGTGTCGAGGTCGGCCGCGAGCCGCGCCCAGACAATCTGGTTGCGCCCCTTGGCCCAGGCCTTTTCGAACGCGTCAAAGGCGGGTGAGAGCTGCACAGGGGCCTACTGAAGCTGGGTGTTCACCGCGCTGATTGCGGCCTGATCGAAGCTGATGCCCGAGGTTTTGGCCAGCGCCTCGGTGAACGCCGTCAGTGCGTCTTGCGAGATTGCCTGCTCGAACTGCGCGCTGATCGCCGAGCGCATCGCCTCGGCGCCCTGCCCAGCCTCGGCGGCAGGCTCGATGCTGTCGAGTTGAAGCACGGCGGTAAAGCCCGGCGCCTCTACCACGCGCAATTCGCCTGCCGTCATGGCAAAGACGGTATCGACCAGATCGGCGGGGGCGTCGGGCACTGGCGCACCGCGGCCCACGGTGGGCGTCACATCCACAATGCCGAAGGCGCCGAGCGCCCCGCCGGCCTCAACCGAGGCCTTCGCCTCGATTGCGCGGTCCGACAGCGCCTTTGTCAACGCCGCCTCACGCCAGCCAGCCCGAACGTCGTCGCGCGCATCGGCAAAGGGGATCGGGGCAGGGGGCACTGTTTCCACAAACTCCATCGCGACGATGCCGCCGTCTTCGAGCAGGATCGCTTCGGGGAAATCGTCCTGGGCAAGGGCCGTCGCCGCGTCGCGGAAGCCTGCGTAATCAGCGATGGGGTCATCGTTCGCACCAGTGGCCCGGAAGTCGAGCGTGGCGAGCGTCATCCCGACTTCGGCCTGCAGCGCATCCAGATCGCCACCGCTGGCCAGAAGATCGTCGATCGCCTCGACACGGCCTGCGATAATTCTGCGCGCCTCGTCCGTTTGCAATTCGGCGGCAAGCTGGTCGCGCGCCTGCTCGAACGTGGTCTCTTGCCCGGGCAGGATGCCGTTCAGACGGTAGATCGCGGGACCGAGTTTCGACGTGACGGGACCAACGATCCCCGGTTCGGTCAGCGCAAAGACCGCATCCCCTGCCGCGCCAAGGTCGGCTTTCGTCACGTCGCCAAGGTCGATGTCGGCCACAGTCAGCCCACGGTCCGTGACCAGCGTATCAAAGCTTTCACCGCCGTCGAGCCGCAGTTTTGCGGCATCGGCCTCAGCTTGGCTGGGGTAGACCAGTTGCTCAACAAGGCGGCTTTCGGGGACCACGAATTCGTCGATCCGGGTTTGGTATAGCGCCTTCAGATCAGCCTCCGCCACTGGCTGTTCCTTGGCCAGCGTCTGCGGCAAGAGCACCGCATAGCGGATGCGCTTTGCTTCGGGACGGGTGAAGCGTTCGGCCAGATCGGCATCGTGAAAGGCAATCAGGTCCGCCTCCGAGGGTTCCGCCAGGGGGGCGGCCAGATCGGATTCGGTCAGGCGCAGCATTGAAAACCCGCGCCGTTCTGCCGCCCAGAGGTACAGCGCATCCGTCGCGGCAACAGGCGCCGCAAACCCGCCCGATACGGCCCCCTGCAGCAAGGCGCGGGCGGAATCGCGGCGCAGGCCATCCTCGAAGTCTACCTCGGAAAAGCCGTTGCGCTCCAGCGTCGTCTTGTAGGCCACGCGGTCGAACCTGCCACCGTTCTGGAAAGCGGGGATCGCGGTGATCTGTTGTGCGACCGCCGCGTCGCCAAGCGAGATGCCGATCCGGGCGGCCTCATTGTCCAGCGCGGCGCGGTCCACCAGATCCTGCAGCACGCGGCGGTCCAGCCCGAAGGCGATGGCCTGTTGCACGGTCAGCGTCTGCCCCACCTGCTTGGAAAATCTGTCCGTTTCCTGACGCAACGCACGGGCGTAGTCGTCCGTTGAAATCTCGCGGTCGCCCACCGTACCGATTGATGTGATCGAGGCGCCATAGTTGCTGATGCCAAAACCCGCAAGCCCGAGCACGAGCAACACCAGCAACACCGAGCCGAGCACGGATTTCACGGCACTCGTTTGCTTGCGGGGTGCCGTATCGCTGTCCTTGGCCATGGTGGTGCCTCTCCCGGGGTCGATGTTCGCGTGCCTGTCTATTCGCAAGCCCTTCCCGGAGCAAGATGGCCCCGGCGCTTTGCGATTTCCACCCCTGCGCGTCCCGCTTCCTTGCGTTCCTTTGTGATCAAGTGTCCGGAGCGCGGGGCCCGACAGACCGATGGGGGACACGTGCCGTCTGTGCTTTCCTGTCCTGGGCCCGGCCGCCTCAGGGACGGAAGGCCGCAATCCTGCGGAACATCTCGGCAATTCCGGTGGCGTCGACGTTGGCAAAGGCGATGCGCAATTGCCTGTCGCCTTCTGGCGCGCCTGCGGGCTGAAACATCGTGCCGGGCAGCATCAGAAGCGAGGCCTCGGTCACCAGCCTGCGGCACAGCGTGACCGACGACAATGCAAACGGATGTTCGACATAGGCGAAATAGGCGCCGCACCCCAGAAGCGTCCAGCCTTCAAGGCTGGCGAACCCTGCAATCATCGCGCGCTTGCGGGCGAGGATCTCGTCCCGCTCCCCCGCCACCCACCGCGCAAGGTTGCGCATGCCCCAGAGTGCGCCGATCTGGCCAAGCTGCGAGGGGCAGATCGCGACGGTATCGAGGAATTTCTCGACCTCAGCCAGCCGCTCGGGGCTGGCCACGACGGCGCCGACGCGGTGGCCGGTCAGCCGGTAGGCCTTGGAGAAGGAGTAAAGCTGGATGAGCGTGTCAGCCCAGTCGTCATCAAGGAACAGATCATGCGGCCGGCCGGTACGGCTGTCAAAATCGCGGTATGTTTCGTCGACCACAAGCGCAAGGCCGTGCGCGCGGGCAAGGTCACGAAAGGCGGCAAGGGTACTTGCGGGATATTCCACCCCCCCCGGGTTGTTGGGGCTGACGAGCACGATGGCACGGGTGTGCGGGGTGATCAGGTTTTCGGCCATGGCCACGTCGGGGATCAGCCCGTCGCCCGCAGGCAGGGGCACCGCGCGCACCCCCTGCATGTCGAGCCACATCTTGTGATTGAAGTACCAGGGCGTCGGCAGGATCACCTCATCCCCTGCCCCCGCGAGGGTGGTCATCACGGCCGTGAATGCCTGATTGCAGCCTTGGGTGATTGCCACCTGCGCGGGCGCGATGCTGCCATCGTAAAAGCCGGACCACTGCGCGGCGATCTCCGACCGCAGGGCGGGCAAGCCCAGCACCGGGCCGTAAAGATGCGCCGAGGGGTCGTTCAGCGCGGCCTCCGCCAGCGCCTGCCGCAGGCCGAGGGGGGGGCTCTCGACCGGGGCTGCCTGGCTTACGTTGATCAGCGGACGGTCGGCGGGAAAGGTGATGCCTTCGATCCAGCGCCGCGCTTCCATCACCGGAGGCGGGGAGGTTGCGGCCATGGCGGGGTTGAGGGGCAGGGTCATGAGAGGGCTTTCGCAGGGGGGAAGAGGGGAGGTCAGTCCTTGCCGCGCATCGGCTGGACATATTGCAGCGCCATGTCCCAGGGAAAGAAGATCCAGGTATCCTGGCTGACCTCGGTGATATAGGTGTCGACCATGGGCCGACCTGAGGGCTTGGCATAGACAGTGGCGAAATGCGCCTTGGGATAGAGACGGCGCACCAGTTCCAGCGTCTTGCCGGTATCGACGAGGTCATCAACGATCAGGATCCCGGTCCCGTCGCCCATCAGCCCGTCCTGCGGAGCCTTGGTCACGACAGGCTCGGCCTGAGCCTGATGGTTGTAGCTGCGCACCGAAATCGTGTCGACGACGCGGATGTCAAGCTCGCGGCTGACGATCATCGCAGGGACGAGCCCGCCGCGGGTGATGCCGACGACGGCCCTCCACGCGCCGTTCATCGGGCCCTTTCCGTCAAGCCGCCAGGCCAGTGCGCGCGCGTCGCGGTGGATCTGGTCCCAGGAGACATGAAAGCCTTTTTCATGCGGCAGGCGGTCGGTCATCGGTGGCTCCTCTTGTTGTCGGCAGAGCGGGGGCCGGCCCCCGCACCCCCGGGATATTTCTGAATAGATGAAGCGGACCGTCATTGCAGGGCCACATCGAGGCCGAGAACGGCGAGGAGGCCGCCGAAGCTACGGTCGATGCCGGTTTTCAGCTGAACGTAAAGGCGGCGCGGCAGGCCGGAGGAGAAAAGCCGGGCGAATGTCGCGATGACGACGGCTTCGTTCAGGAAGACCATTGCCAAAAGGAGGGCCACGATGCCCGGCGCGGGATGGTGCGGAACGGTGGACACGAAGATCGCGCCGAAAAAGACCGCCGTTTTCGGGTTTGCAAGTTGCGTAAGAACGCCAAGCCGGATTGCGGCGAGGGGCGTGCGGGCGGTGGCATCCAACGCGGCCTCCCGCAGCGTTTCAGGGGTATGGCGCCACATCCTCCAGCCGAGCGAGATCAGGAACAGACCGCCCGCGATCTTGAACCCCCACAGCACGCCGGGTGCGATTTCGAAGAGAACCGACAGGCCCGGAAGGGCGGCCAGCGCCCAGAAGCAGCCACCGATGCCGACGCCGATGCCGTAACAGGTGCCGACGCGCATGCCTTCGGTCGCGGCAAGACGCGCACAGAGCAGGACAGCGGGTCCGGGGCTGAGGGCCGCAGGAAAATGCAGAAACCACGCTGAGGCAAAGGCTGCGAGTGTCATTGGCCGCTGTCTTTCCGTCCAGACACGACGTCGATGTCGGGGGCGTCCACCGCCTTCATGCCCACCACGTGGTAGCCCGCATCCACATGCAGGTTCTCCCCTGTGGTGCCGGAGCCGAGGTCGGACAGCAGGAAGAGGGCGGCCTTGCCAACCTCCTCCTGCGTCACGTTGCGGCGCAGGGGGGAATTCAGCTCGTTCCACTTCATGATGTAGCGAAAGTCGCCGATGCCGGAGGCCGCGAGCGTCTTGATCGGCCCGGCCGAAATCGCGTTGACGCGGATCCCGTCACGCCCGAGGTCCTCGGCGAGGTATTTGACCGAGGCTTCCAGCCCCGCCTTGGCGATGCCCATCACATTATAATGCGGCATCACCTTTTCGGCGCCGTAGTAGGTGAGCGTGAGGAGCGCGCCGCCCGCGGGCATCATCGCCGCCGCGCGCCTGCAAACGGCGGTGAAGGAATAGACCGAGATGTCCATCGTCATCAGGAAATTGCTGCGACTGGTATCGACATAGCGGCCGCGAAGCTCGTTCTTGTCGGAAAAGCCGATGGCGTGGACAAGGAAATCAATGTGCCCCCACAACGCCTGCAGACGCGCAAAGAGCGCATCCACCGACCCTTCATCGGCCACGTCACACTCAATGAACTCGGTCATTCCGATGGAGGCGGCGAGAGGCTCCACGCGCTTCTTCAGCGCCTCGCCCTGGTAGGAGAAGGCAATCTCCGCGCCCTGATGGGCCAAGGTCCGCGCAATTCCCCAGGCGATGGATTTGTCATTGGCGAGCCCCATGATGAGGCCACGCTTTCCTGCCATAAGTCCGGTTGACATTCGCTTTCCCTCACCCACCTTTTGGTCCCTGCCGAGGTTTAGGCGATACCTGGTCCTGCTTCAAGGGCGGCCCGGAAGTGTGGGAGGAGAGCGACATGGCCGACAACGCGGACCGCAACGGGATTTTTGCAGGCGAGGACCCGTTCGTGCTTGCGCGCGCCTGGATGGCCGAGGCGGTGACGAGCGAGCCGAACGACCCTGATGCCATCGCTCTGGCCACAGTCGACAGGGAGGGCATGCCGAATGTCCGCATGGTCCTGATGCGGGAAATAGAGGCAGATGCCTTTGTTTTCTATACGAATTACACCTCGGCCAAGGGGCTGGAGATCGAGGGGGCGGGTAAGGCCGCCTTCGTGGTGCACTGGAAATCGCTGCGCCGCCAGATCCGGGTGCGCGGTATCACCGAACGTGAAGACGGCCCTCAGGCCGATGCCTATTTCGCATCGCGCAGCCTGAAAAGCCGCCTTGGCGCCTGGGCGTCGAGGCAGTCGCAGCCGTTGCCCTCGCGTGAGGCGCTGATGGCAGCGGTGGCCAAGGTCACCTTGCAGCACGGACCGATCCCGCGACGCCCGCCATTTTGGGGTGGCGTCCGCATCCGCCCGGTCGAAATCGAGTTCTGGGCCGATGGTGCGTTCCGGTTGCATGACCGGTTCCGCTGGACCCGCGCGAAACCCGGCGAGCCTTGGCAGGTGTCGCGCCTCAGCCCGTGACATTAGCGCTTCGCAAAAATTAAACGCGTGTTTTCGCGTAATTTTGAGCTTGAAACGTGGGAAGGTATCACGGCACAACGGAGATGAGCTTATTTCTGGGGGAACGGCTCCTAAATGACTGACGAGAATGCCTCCGGCCCACCTGTGCAAGGTCGGGTTAAATGGTTTGATCCTGTTAAGGGGTTTGGTTTCATCGTAACTGATGAGTCCGGGCCGGACATTCTATTGCATGCCAATGTCCTGCGCAACTTCGGGCAAAGCTCGGTTGCCGACGGCGCATTGATCGAGGTGCTGACGCAGATCACCCAGCGTGGCATGCAGGCAACCGAGGTGCTGCGGATCGAGCCGCCCGAGGGCCATGCCCCGCATGGCGGCGAAATGACGGAGATGCTCTCGCCAGAAGACCTTGCTGCACTTCCGCTGGAACCCGCCCGGGTGAAGTGGTTCGACAAGGGCAAGGGATTCGGTTTTGCAAACGTGTTCGGGCGCACCGAGGATGTGTTCATTCATATCGAGGTGCTGCGAGGCTCGGGCTTTGCTGATCTGGGGGCGGGCGAGGCGGTGGCCTTGCGGATTGTGGACGGCAAACGTGGCCGGATGGCGGTGCAGGTCATGGCTTGGGATGCCATGGCCCGTGCGGCAGTTTGAAAATCGTCACCGCAATTGCGACCTTGGTTTTGTTGGCCGGTCCGGCAGCAGCGGGCTGTCTGCCTGATCAGGTAGAGTTGCGCTGGCCGGGCGGCAAGGCGCGCTTTGCAGTAGAGGTGGCTGACAGCCCGGATGAGCAAAGACAGGGCCTGATGTTTCGCGAACACCTGCCGAAATCCGCGGGCATGCTTTTTGTCTACGACCGGCCGAAACGAGCCAGTTTCTGGATGAAGAACACGCTGATCCCGCTCGACATCATCTTTGCCGATGCCTCGGGAACTGTGACCAAAGTGCACGCGATGGCGAAGCCGAAGGACACCACCTCGCTCCCCGGCGGGAAGGCTGTGCAATTTGTATTGGAGATCAACGGCGGTCTTGCGGCCCGACTGGGGATCGAGCCCGGCGCCGAGTTGCGCCACCCGGCGGTCAATCCGGCACGTGCCGTATGGCTTTGTGCGGAGTGAGGCTTTTCAAGCCGATGTTTTCCCTGTAAGCGAGCCGAAGTCGGGGCGTAGCGCAGTCTGGTAGCGCGACGGTTTTGGGTACCGTAGGTCGAGAGTTCGAATCCCTCCGCCCCGACCATCTCTTCCTTGCAGCAAAGCCGGTCTGCGCGCATATCAGGGCCGTGCGGCAAAGGGGCTACGTGATGCGGTTCGACAACAGCTATCTGCGCGATCTGCCGGGCACCTATCTGCGGCTCGACCCGGACCGCCCGGAGGCGCCGGTCCTCGTCGCGCTGAACGAGGGGCTCGCGCGCGATCTGGGGTTAGACCCGGCTGAGGCTGCGCGCGAAGGGGCGGGCTGGTTTTCCGGGGCGGTGACGCCTGACGGGGCGGAGCCAGCGGCCCTGGCCTATGCGGGCCACCAGTTCGGCGGGTTTTCCGCGCAACTTGGCGACGGGCGGGCGCATCTGCTTGGCGAGGTGTTGGGGCCTGACGGACGTCGGTGGGACCTGCAACTGAAAGGGTCGGGCCGGACGCCGTTTTCGCGCGGGGGGGACGGGAAGGCAGCATTGGGGCCCATGCTGCGCGAATACCTGATTTCTGAAGCCATGCACGCGATGGGCGTACCCACCACCCGTGCGCTGGCGGTTGTGGCGACGGGAGAGACAGTGTGGCGCGAGACGCCCTTGCCCGGCGCGGTGCTGGCCCGCGTCGCAGCGAGCCACATTCGCGTGGGCACCTTTCAGTTCTTTGCTGCGCGTGGTGAGGCGGACAAGCTGCGGGCGCTGGCCGATTATACCATCGCGCGGCATTATCCCGACGTTGCAGGCGATTACGCCGGTTTCCTTGATGCAGTGATCGGCGCGCAGGCGCGGCTGATTGCACACTGGATGGGGGTGGGGTTCGTGCATGGCGTGATGAACACCGACAACATGGCGCTGAGCGGCGAGACGATCGACTATGGCCCCTGCGCCTTCATGGAAGCCTATGCGCCCGGGACGGTGTTTTCCTCGATCGATCATCAGGGCCGCTATGCCTATGCCAACCAGCCCCTGATCCTTGGCTGGAACCTCGCGCGGCTGGCCGAGGCGTTGTTGCCGCTTCTGGACGGCGATGCCGACCGGGCCGTTGATCTGGCGAACGGGATGCTGACAGGCATCGCCGCGCGGTATCGGCAGGAGTGGGTTGCGGTGATGCGCGAAAAGCTGGGGCTGGCGGGGGAGGATGCGGGGGATGGCGATCTTGCCGATGATCTGTCGGCCGCGATGTCCGGGGCGGACTTCACGCTGGTGTTTCACCGGCTCGCGGGGGCAGCAGGGGGCGATACCACGCGCCTTGCGCCGCTCTTCCCAGATTTCTCTGCGATGGCGGCGTGGCTGCCCCGCTGGCGCGCGCGTCTTTCGCCGGATGGCCCGGCGTTGATGGCGCGCACGAACCCCGCCGTGATCCCCCGCAACCATCAGGTCGAGGCCGCGCTGACCGCCGCAAACGAGGGAGATCTGGCACCGTTCCGGGCGATTCTGGTCGCCATTACCGCACCTTTTGTCGAGGATGAGGCCTATATGCTGCCCGCACCCACAGGATTTGGCGATTACGTCACCTTTTGCGGGACCTGAGCGCCCAGCATCGCGTAGATCTTCGCACGCTCGTCATGTACCAAGAGAAGGGCGATATCCCCCGGGTGCAAGCGGTCGAGGATCGCCTTTGCCCCCTCGGCCGGGCTTCGGGCGTCCAGAACCGCATGGGGCGACAGGCCAGCCGCTTCAGCAGCCTCACGGATCAGGCGGGGCACCTCGCCCGGACTGCGGCCCCGCAGGTAGCCGGGGTTTTCGGCCGCCACCACCACATCGGGGCGAAAGGCCATGGCCCCCGCCACCAGATCGCGGATGTCCTGATCGGAGCGGTCCCCTGCATGGCTCATCAGGATGAAGCGGCGGCGGGCGGGAAGGGGGGCAAGCGCCCCCACCACCGCGGCAATCGAATGCGGATTATGCGCGAAATCGACAAACACCCTGGCGTCATTACAGGAAAACTCGTTGCAGCGCCCGGGGTTGTCTATGGCGTCGCTTTGAAACCCGTGCAGGGCTGTGGCCATGGCAATGAGCGGAAGGCCCAAGGCGTGGGCGGCCAGCACGGCGGCCAGCGCGTTCTGGATGTTGTAGGCGGCAGCCCCGCCAAGGGCGATGGGGATCTCTGTCACCGGCAGCACCGGTTGGGCGATATGACCGTCAAACAGCATGAGCATGCTGCCTTCGACAAAGGCGCAAGGCGTGCCTCGGACGAGCGGCAACGCGTCCTTTGTCATCGCAAACCACCAAAGCGGCCCCGTCAGCCCCGCTGCCCCCGCTACCACATTCGCATCGTCCGCATTCAGCACCATCGGCGCGCCCGGCCGCAATCCTCGGCGGATCGACAGCTTGACGCCCGCAAGCTCGGCTACCTTCATCACCCCGTAATGGCCCAGATGATCAGCCGCCACGTTCGTGACCACCCCGACCGAGGCGCGCCGCAGCGAAAGGCCGCGCCGCAGGATGCCGCCCCGCGCCACCTCCAGCACTGCCACTTCGGTGCGCCGATCACGCAGCACCAGCCGCGCCCCCGCAGGGCCGGAAAAATCGCCGGCGCCAGCACGCTCCCTCCCCACAAGAACGCCATCGGTCGAGGAAAGCCCAGCCACACGCCCGGCTGCCGTGGCAATCGCTGCGATCAGCCGGGTGGTCGTTGTCTTGCCATTGGTCCCGGTGATCAGCGCGACGGGGATTTCATGCAGGCTGGCCCAGTCTACCGCCTCTGGCCGGGGCAGGGCGTCCAAAGGCCAGCTCTGTGCCCCGAAACCATGGCCAATGGTCATCACCTCGTCGTCGAGAAGCAGATCCAGCCCGCGCATCTCTGCCCCGGCAACCAGAGCCATCAGGGCGGGGTCCACCTCGCGCGTCTTCAGGGCCTGCAGGTCCGCCAGCATCCTTGGATAGTTGCCCGGGCTGCGTCCCAGCACTTCGGCGGCAGTGAAATGCCAGGCCGTCTCCATCGTGAAGGCGGCGGTAAAAAGCTGGTCCAGCGGCGCTGAAAGCCCAAGTATGGCTCCGCCCTCGAAGACCCGGCTTGTCCGCGCCTCGCGGCCCCAGCCGATTTCCGCCTGCAATCGGGTGGCGTGGCGTTCCCATGCGGCGATCACAGCGCCGGTGTCGAAGCCTGTGATGACCACCTCGGCCACCGCGCCCACGCGGTCCCACAAGTAACCCGGCCCGGTCAGCCTGCGGCAATGGTCAAGCCGGAGACCCACCGCCTCGATGGACGGGATGGCCAACGCATCGCCCAGTTCGGCGGCGCGGTTCATCATGGGGGGGTCAGTCGCCACCCTCACCACCCGTCTTTGAAAGCCGCACACCGCGTTCGTCCCGGATCAGGACATCGCCATCGGACAGCATCTCCTCCAGCTTGACCGCCGCCACCACAAGGGCAGCCAAGGGGGCGGGGGCGTGCGGATCGGTCCGGGTTTCGGATTTGAAATAGATGATCTGCTTCCAGCAGCGTGCAGGGTCATCGCCGAAAACGATCAGCAGATCGCCCTCGGCTGCAAGGCCCAGACCATGCTCGATGGCCGCCTGTTCATCCGGGATGATCTCGATCGCCGTGTCGGCCACCCCTGCCGCCATCAGTTCGCTGCGCAGCATCTGCGGCACCTCGTCCGGGCCGCGCCCTCGCCGGTCATCATCGGCCTTGAGCACGTAGTGATCGAAATGCCCGGCCAGCACCCGGGCCGTTGCGCGGATATCCTCATCCCGCCGGTCGCCCGGCATCGCCGCCACGATCAGGCGGCGGCCCTTGACTTCCAGCCTGTCCACCAGCGCCGCCATGACACCGGCGGCAGCAGGGTTGTGGGCGTAGTCAAGGATCACCTTGAAAGGGTGCTCGTCAAACACGTTGGCCCGTCCCGGCGCCTGAAAGAACGAGGTGTCGAAGGTGCGCAACCCATGGCGCACGTTGTCGAGGTCGACGCCGAAATTATAGGCCATCGCAGTTGCGAACATGGCATTCTGCACGTTGTGCAGGGCCTTGCCCTCCATTGTCGCGGGGATGAGGTGCGACCACAGGACCGGGATATGCGCGCCCTTGTTGTAGATCGCGATCATGTCGCCGTTCATGCCCTTCTCCAGCACGACGGCCATGCCCCCTGACCGGATATGTTCGCGCACCAGCGCGTGGTCGGGGCTGATGGTCACATAGCAGATGGCCTTGGCGCCAGAATAGTCGGCCATGCGCAGGCAATGGCGGTCATCGGCGTTCAGCACGGCCGTTTCGGTCGCCGTTTCCACCACCACCCGTTTGACGCGCGCCAGATCCTCCAGCGTGTCGATGCCGCCTTGACCCAAGTGATCGGCCGAGACGTTGAGGCAGGCCGCCACGTCCGAGCGCTGATACCCGAGCCCCGCGCGCACAAGGCCACCCCGCGCCGTCTCCATCACTGCAAAATCGACCGATGGGTCACGCAGCACCATCTGGGCCGAGGCCGGGCCGGTCATGTCACCCTTTACCGTAAGCTTGCCATCCACATAGACCCCGTCGGTGGAGGTCATGCCAACGATCTTGCCCGAAAACTTCATGATATGCGCCAGCATCCGGCTGGTGGTGGTCTTGCCATTGGTGCCGGTGATCGCGGCGATCGGAATGCGCGCCTTTGACCCCGAGGGGAAAAGCATGTCGATCACCTTGCCCGCCACATCGCGGGGCTGGCCTTCCGAAGGTGCCACATGCATGCGAAACCCCGGCGCTGCGTTCACCTCGACAATCGCGCCGCCGGTGTCCTTGTAGGATTTGGTGATATCGTCAATCAGGAAATCGACACCCCCCACATCAAGCCCCACCGCCTTGATCGCGCGTTCGGCCATGTCGCGGTTGTCAGGATGGCAGACATCGGTCATGTCGATGGCGGTGCCGCCGGTCGAAAGATTCGCGGTCGAGCGCAGGAACAGCACCTGACCCGCTGGCAGAACCGTCTCTTCGGTCACGCCTGCCACCTCCATCAGTCTGCGGGCCTGGGCGTCAAGCTCGAGGTTCGTCAGAACCTTTTCATGGCCGATGCCGCGGCGGGGGTCGGCGTTGACCTCCTCGATCAGGCCCGCGATGGTCTTGACCCCGTCGCCCGTCACATTCCCCGGCACGCGTTTGGCCACGGCGACCAGGTGACCATCCACCACCAGCATCCTGTGGTCATACCCCACGACAAAGCTTTCCACGAGGATCGCCCGGCTTTTCGACTGCGCCCGCGCCTCGTCAAAGGCGACGCTTACCTGCGCATCGGTCACAAGGTTGATCGAAACCCCCCGCCCGTGGTTGCCATCAAGCGGCTTGACCACCACGGGGAACCCCAGCCGCTTGGCCGCCCGCACCGCCTCGGTCGCCGAATAGACGACGCGCTGCTGCGGTACCGGCAGACCGAGGTCGTTCAGCATGTTGTGCGTGTCTTCCTTGTCGCAGGAAATCTCGACCGCGATGTGTTTGGTCTGCGAGGTGATCGTCGCCTGAATGCGCTGCTGGTACTTGCCATGCCCGAACTGCACGAGCGAGTTGGAGTTGAGACGCAACCAGGGAATGTCCCGCTCCTCCGCCGCCTTGACGAGAGAGGCGGTGGAGGGCCCGAATTCCCGACGCTGTGCCTGAAGCACGAAAGATTTCAGCTCATCGGCAAAGTCGAAGACGGTGTCGTAGTCATACTCAGTCAGGGCGCGCACCGGGTCGGGCAGAAGGTGCATCAGGAGACGCAGCGCAAGTGCGCCCGCATCAAGGCCCACATCGCGCTGCCGGTACGCGTAGACGAGGTTGTACTGCCCCGGTACCCCGGTGCCGCGGGTGCGCCCGAAGCTTACGTCCGAGCCTGCCACCCCCTGGATTTCCAGCGCGCAATGTTCCCACACATGGCCAAGCCATGTCCCCTCATCCTCGCGCAGCCGGCGGATCAGACCCCCGGCTTCGCGGTACGAACAGCCATGCTCGGCCAGCCCCGGCAGGGCTGCGACCAGGGCATCGACGTAAGGCGCCCCCAGCCGAGAGGTCGGCCAGTGCTCCAGAACGTCAAGATCCACCACATGGCGGATCACCGGAAAGCTGGCCCAGACATTGGGACCGACAAACACATTGGTCGAGACGATCTTCATGCGGCACCACCTTCCGTATCTGCGGGAGGCGCTGTGCCAACCCGGTCTGTCAGGCCTTTTTCGGCGCGCCGGCCGCTATCGGAAGCCGACAGAAGCCTGCATCCGGGTCGGGAGGATAGGCGTGCCGTCCAACGAGGTCATATCGACAGCCCTGCGCCATCACGTCAACACTCAAGCCAAGCAGGCTGAGCGCATCGCCCCTATTCGCGGCCCAGATCGAGGAATGGGTCAGCCGGCTGGCATCCACCACCGTCACAGTACCGCTGCCCACCACCTCCAGCACATTGTCGGGGCCGATGAAGGCGGCGGTATCCTCGTCGATGCCAAGGCCGATGAGAAACGGGTTGTAGGAGGCAGCGACCAGCAAGCGCCCGAGGCGGTTACGCTGGGTGAAGTGCTGGTCGATGATGACAGCATTGGTCAGGCCAAGTCCGGGCGCAAGGCTGACCACCCCTTCGGCGGGGCTCGCACCGCTTTCACCGCCCGCAACCATATGCTCGGACATGATCGACGCCCCGGCAGAGGTGCCCGCAACGGGCACGCCTGCCGCATTCCGCCGCCGGATCTTCTGGGCCACCTGCGTACCGCCAAGGATCGCCGAGAGCCGGACCTGATTGCCGCCGGTCAGGAAAATGCCGGTCGCGCCGTCCAGCATCTCGGCGTAACGCGGGTTGTCGCAATCGCCGCGGGTCAGGATCGGCAGAAACTCCACCGATCCCGCACCGAGGTCGCGGAACAACCGGTTGTAGTCATCGCCGGTTGACTCGAGCACCGAGGCCGTAGGGATCACGACGATATCCGCCGCAGGACCACCGGCCATCTCGACGAAGCGGCGGTGGATGCCGCGTTCCTTCACCCGGTCCTCGCCCCCGCCAATGGGGATGATGAAGCCGCGAGGCGTATCGGCAAGAAGCGGGGCAGGGCAGATGCGGCGGCGAGGCTTTCAAAGGCAGAGTCCGCCCCGCCTAACGCGACCGCAGGCGCATGTCCAGCCGCAGCCCGAACGTGGTTCGGGCGCGGTCGTGCGGGGGCACCCCCGGGGACGCGATTTCAGCACCACGGGACCCGGATCGGCTGCCCCGTGATGGGGTGAGCCTGCGTATTTCGCACCGCGTCCCGCAATTTGCCTGTCGCGAGCCGCGCACCCTGCTAGACTGCCCCAGTCTTTCGGAGCCAGCCCATGATCAGAGTCCTTGCCCAATCCTGGCCGCTTCTTGTCGGCATCATGCTTTTGATGGTGGGCAACGGGGTGCAAGGGACGCTTCTGGGCATCCGGGGAAATGCCGAGGGATTTTCCACCTTCCAACTCTCCATCGTCACCTCCGCGTATTTTCTCGGCTTTCTGTTCGGCAGCCGTGCCGCGCCCACGATGATCCGGCGTGTGGGTCATGTGCGGGTCTTTGCCGCGCTCGGCTCGCTCATCTCGGCGATTCTGGTGATCTATCCGGTCTTTCCCGACTGGGTCGTCTGGACCGGGCTGCGCGTGCTTGCGGGTTTCTGCTTTTCGGGCATCTACATCACTTCGGAGAGCTGGCTCAACAACACCGCGACCAACGAGACGCGGGGTCAGGCCCTTTCGGCCTACATGATCGTGCAGATGCTGGGCATTATCGCAAGCCAGGCTTTGCTGAACGTGCCGGACGCCACGGGTTTTGCATTGTTCATCATCCCTTCGGTGCTCGTTTCGCTTGCCTTCATGCCGATCCTGCTTGCCGCGACACCGGCACCGACCTTCGAGTCGACGCGACCTCTCAGCTTTTACCGGCTTTTCCGGATTTCACCCCTTGGCTGTGTGGGCATGCTGCTGACCGGCGGGGTGTTTTCGGCGATGTTCGGTATGGCCTCGGTCTGGGGCGCGCAGGAGGGGTTGGGGATGCGCGACATCTCTATCTTCGTCGGCGCGATTTATGTGGGCGGGCTTTTACTGCAATATCCGATTGGCTGGGCGTCTGACCGGATGGACCGGCGGGTGCTGATCATGGGGCTGTCGGCAGTGGCTGCGGTGGCGATGCTGACGGCGGCCCTGCTGCCCTTGCCCTTCCCGATGCTGATCGCGGCGGCGCTGCTTCTGGGCGGCATCACCAACCCGGTCTATGCCTTGCTAATCGCCTATACCAACGACTTTCTGTCTCGCGACCAGATGGCCTCCGCATCATCGGGGCTGATCTTTCTCAACGGCTTGGGCGCGGTATTCGGGCCGATCATCACTGGCTGGATGATGGAAAGGGCGGGCCCCGGCGGGTTCTTTCTGTTCATCGCGATCCTTTACATCGCGCTGACGGTTTACGCGCTGTGGCGGATGACGCGGCGCGCGGCGCCTGCGGGCACGGCGCGCGTGGTGGGCCTGAGCCAGAGCGCCTCGTCCCTTGCCGTCGAGGCGGTACTGGACAAGGCCCCACGCGCAGGGCAGGGTGCGGCTGGATCATCGGGGCGCCCCTGACGGACGGTTGCGCCGCAAGGAGGCAGGAATGGCCGATCCGGTCGAGGTTCTGGATTTCTGGCTGGGAGAAATCGGCCCGGGTGGCTGGTACGCCGGGGGGCCTGCGATTGACGCCGCCTGCCGTGACCGGTTTGACGATCTGTGGCAGGCCGCGCGCGACGGCGGTCTTGAGCATTGGGTCGAGGGCACGGTTGGCACGCTCGCCTATCTGATCCTGACCGATCAGATCCCTCGCAACATCCACCGGGGCACGGCGCTTGCCTTTGCGACCGACCCGCTTGCGCTCGCGGCCGCACGTCGGGCGGTGGCCGCAGGCTGGGACATGGGCGCGCCCGAGCCGGAGCGCCAGTTCTTCTATATGCCCTTCGAGCATTCGGAGGATCCCGCAGATCAGGCGCTCTCGGTAGAGTTGCTGACCGGGCGGATGGCCTCGGACCCCGAAATGGCGCTGCACGCGCGGGCGCACAATGAACTGATCCGCCGCTTTGGCAGGTTTCCGTCGCGCAACGAGTCACTTGGGCGCGACAGCACGCCGGACGAAGTGCAATTCCTTGCGGAGGGTGGCTATGGGGCGGTGGTGCAGGCAATGAAAGCCTAGCCATGCGCTGGCTGCATGGAGCCTGGACGGTCGTCAGGTTGCTGGTTTGCGAAAAATGGTTTAATGCCAAACCAATTTTTCTGAGGAGGAAAAGATGGCGACCCAGAACTTTGATGTGATCGTGATCGGCTCAGGCCCCGGGGGGTATGTGGCCGCGATCCGGGCAAGCCAGCTTGGGCTGAAGGTAGCCATCGTGGAGCGTGAGAGCCTGGGCGGCATCTGCCTCAACTGGGGCTGCATTCCCACCAAGGCGATGTTGCGCAGTGCCGATGTGTTCCACCTGATGCAGCGCGCCAAGGAGTTCGGGCTGAAGGCAGAGGGGCTGGGGTTTGACCTAGGGGCCGTTGTGGCGCGGTCGCGCGCGGTGGCCAAGCAGCTCTCTGGCGGGATCGCTCACCTTATGAAGAAAAACAAGGTCACCGTCTTCATGGGGGTGGCTACGCTGCCGAAGGCGGGGGGGGTGTCGGTCGCGACCGACAAGGGGGTTGAAGATTTGACGGCTCCGTCGATCATCCTTGCCACCGGAGCGCGGGCGCGCGAATTGCCGGGCCTGGAGGCGGATGGCGATCTCGTTTGGACCTATCGCCATGCGCTGGTGGCGAAACGCATGCCGAAGAAGCTGCTGGTGATCGGATCAGGTGCGATCGGGATCGAGTTTGCGTCCTTCTTCAACACCATGGGGGCTGATACCTCGGTGGTCGAAGTGATGGACCGGATACTGCCGGTGGAGGACGCCGAGATCAGCGCCTTTGCCCGTAAGAGCTTTGTCAAGCAAGGCATGAAGATCCTTGAGAAAACCACGGTGAAGAAGCTTGACCGCTCGCCCGGCCGTGTGGTGGCGCATCTGGAAGCGAACGGGGCCGCCACGACCGCCGAATTCGACACGGTGATTTCTGCCGTGGGGATCGTGGGCAATGTCGAGGGACTGGGACTGGAGGCGCTTGGGGTCAGGATCGACCGCACCCATGTGGTGACGGACGAGTTCTGCCGCACGGGCACCCCCGGGCTTTATGCCATCGGCGACATCGCGGGCGCCCCCTGGCTTGCGCACAAGGCGAGCCATGAGGGCGTGATGGTGGCCGAGCTGATCGCGGGCGGGCATCCGCATCCGATCAAGCCGAATTCCATCGCGGGCTGCACCTATTGCCACCCGCAGGTGGCAAGCGTCGGGCTGACCGAGGAGAAGGCCAAGGCCGCCGGACACGAGGTGCGGGTCGGCCGCTTCCCCTTCATCGGCAATGGCAAGGCGATCGCGCTTGGCGAGACCGAGGGCATGATCAAGACGGTGTTCGATGCGAAGACCGGCGAGCTGCTCGGCGCCCACATGGTCGGCGCGGAGGTGACCGAGCTGATCCAGGGCTATGCGATCGGCCGCAGCCTGGAAACAACAGAAGCCGAGCTGATGGAGACGGTCTTCCCGCATCCGACGCTGTCCGAGATGATGCATGAGTCGGTGCTGGACGCCTACGGGCGGGCACTGCATATCTGACGCCCGGCACGGTGACGCGGATTGGCGGCGCGCAAAAGGGGGGCTGTCTGCCCCCCTCTTGGCCTTTGGCCAATTCACCGCCCGAGGATGATTGGGCAAAGATGAAAGCGGGCAGATGCGGGCGGGTGGGACGATTGTTCTGATCTGGGCCGCTGGACTGGGGGCGGCAGCGCAGTTTGGCAAGATGTCGGTGCTGTTTCAGGGGCTGTCGGCGATCTATGCCGGGCACGGGGCTGTGGCGCTTGGGCTGATCGTGTCGGTTGTGGGGATGTTGGGGCTGGTGTTCGGCACCACTGCGGGGCGTTTGGTGGTGCGGGTAGGGGCGCGACGCGGGCTGGTGGCGGCGCTTGCGACGGGTGCTGCGATGTCGCTGCTGCAGACGACATTGCCCGCCTATCCGCTGTTGATCGCGAGCCGGATTGTCGAGGGGGTGTCGCATCTGGCCATTGTGGTGATTGGGCCCACACTGATCCCCGGGTTGGCAGCGGCGCGGTATCGCGGGGCGGCGATGACCCTGTGGAGCAGCTTTTTCGGGGTGGTCGATGCGGTGTTGGCGCTGGTGGGGCCTGCGGTTGGCGGTGGCGCGCGCGTGCTTTTCGGGCTGCATGCAGGGTGGATGGCGGTGATGGCGGTGGCGCTGTGGATCGTGCTTCCGCCCGACCCGGTGGCAGCGCCGGTCGTGGCGGGTCCGGGGGTCGTGGCGCAGCATCTGGAGATCTATCGCTCCCCCTGGCTTGCGGCCCCGGCGATGGGGTTCTTTTGCAATACGTTTGTCTATATGGCCCTGCTTACGCTTTTGCCGCCGGAGGTGCCGGAGAGCCACCGGGCGCTGGTGGCGGTGGGGATGCCGCTTGTCTCGATTGCGGTGTCGCTGACGCTTGGGGTCTGGCTCTTGCGGCGAATGCAGGCGGTGCGGCTGGTGCAGGCAGGGTATGTGGCGGCGGCGCCGGCCTTCCTTTTGTTGGCACCGGTCTGGGGAGACGGTTTGGGGATGGCAGTGGCGTCTTTGTGGCTTTCGGCAGCGCTTGGCATTGTGCAGGGGGCGAGCTTTGCCGCACTGGCCGGGCTGAACCCTGTGGCGCAGGATCGCGCCCGGGCGGCGGGAGCGATTGCGCAGCTTGGCAATTTGGGGACAACGACGGGGACGCCGGTTTTGGCGGCCATGCTCTCGGGGGCGGGCCCCCCTGGGGGTTGGGGGTGGCCTCGGTGCTGCTGTGTGTCTTGGGGGCGGTGTTGCACGCGGTTCAGGCACGCAGGCGGATGCAGGCAAGGCGAATCGAGGGGTAGCCTGGCGTGGGGCCTTTCAGGAAAGGTCGTGCCTTTGCCCGCAGGGATTGCGCGTCCGTCGACATGACACACGCCCTGATGTCGCGGACTGGCGCGGTTAACCAAGTCCACTCAAATCGCTGGCATTGCGGGCGAAGTCTCGGGCATGAGGGGGCTTGTGGTTCCAGTGGCTTTGGGGTTTTGCGATGAAGGTCGTGTTGGTGGCGGTGGTGATTTTCGGCCTTGCGACAGGGGCCGGGGCGGTCACGCTGGTGAACGGCAGTTTCGAAGACGTGGTTCTATCCACCCCGGCCGACCCTGTAGCCGTAGGCGGCGGGCAGCTGGGGGGCTGGACTGTTGGCCACGGGGGAGTCGGGCTGATGGGTCCTGCCTTGGGCGCCTCCCATGGTATCCGAAGTGCACATTTGCACGGCGGGCGCGGCGGGACATTGAGCCAGACTGTGACGGGCCTCGCGTTGGGCGACCGGTATGAGCTTGCCTTCGACTTCCGCGGCGGAACGGGGGCCGACCCGCTGAGCCGCGTGATCTTTGCCATGCTGCTGACGCCCGGTGTATCTTACCATCTGGCCGGTGTGGACGAGACGGGTCCTTTAACGCGCGGCTTTGGCTGGACGCGCGTTCTCTTCTATTTTGACGCGGGCGCGGCGGACCTGACTCTGTCGTTCTACACGCCCTATCGGGGCGATGAAGGGGTTTTGGTGGACAATGTGCGTCTGGGCGTAGCCCCGATTCCGCCCGCGTTGCCGCTTTTGGCGACAGCTTTGGGCGGCTTGATGCTTTTGCGACGGTCGCGGGGCCAACATGGATAGACGAAGCTAGGGATCACCTTTACGTGTTCATCGTTCGTTCACTTTTTCCAGTTGGAGACTCAGCCAAGGTGACCTATGTCTTTTTCGTCGGAGACCAGAGGACGGACCATGGCGGAACAGAAGTTCATCGAGGTGCGCGGCGCACGCGAGCATAACCTCAAGGGCATCGACCTGGATATTCCGCGTGACCAGCTGGTGGTGATCACCGGGCTGTCGGGGTCGGGCAAGTCGAGCCTCGCGTTTGACACGGTCTATGCCGAGGGGCAGCGGCGTTATGTGGAAAGCCTGTCGGCCTATGCCCGGCAGTTTCTTGACATGATGGGCAAGCCGGATGTCGACCATATCTCGGGCCTGTCGCCGGCCATTTCCATCGAACAGAAGACCACGTCGAAGAACCCGCGATCGACCGTTGGCACGGTCACCGAGATTTACGACTACCTGCGCCTGTTGTTTGCCCGCGTGGGAACGCCCTATTCGCCCGCCACCGGCCTGCCGATCACCGCGATGCAGGTGCAGGACATGGTCGATGCCGTAATGGCGATGCCGGAGGGCAGCCGCGCCTATCTGCTGGCGCCGATCATCCGGGACCGGAAGGGCGAGTACAAGAAAGAGTTTCTCGATCTGCGCAAACAAGGGTTCCAGCGGGTCAAGGTGAACGGTGCGTTCCACGAGCTGGAAGAGCCGCCGGTGCTGGACAAGAAGTTCCGCCACAATATCGACGTGGTGGTGGACCGGATCGTGGTGCGTGCGGGGCTGGAGACACGGCTCGCCGACAGTTTTCGCACCGCACTTAACCTCGCTGATGGGATCGCGGTGATCGAGACTGCGCCCGCCGAAGGGGAAGGGGAGCCTGCGCGCATTACCTATTCCGAGAAATTCGCCTGCCCTGTGTCCGGCTTTACCATTGCCGAGATTGAACCGAGGCTGTTTTCCTTCAACGCGCCTTATGGGGCTTGTCCGGTCTGTGACGGTCTTGGGGTAGAGCTGTTCTTTGACGAACGGCTTGTTGTCCCCGATCAGGGATTGACGCTGATGCAGGGGGTAATCGCGCCCTGGGCCAAGTCGAAGTCGCCCTATTTTACCCAGACCATCGACGCGCTGGCCAAGCACTATGCCTTTGACAAGAAAAAGAAATGGAAGGATCTGCCGGAGAATGTCCATCAGGTTTTCCTGCGTGGATCGGGCGGGGACGAGATCGACTTCAGTTATGATGAGGGAGGTCGCGTCTACAAGGTGCGCCGGGTGTTCGAAGGGGTGATCCCCAATATGGAGCGCCGTTACAAGGAGACAGACTCGTCCTGGAGCCGTGAGGAGATGGAGCGGTTTCAGAATAACCGTGCCTGTGGTGCCTGCGGTGGCTACCGGCTGAAGCCCGAGGCGCTGGCGGTCAAGATCGCGGGCGTGCATGTGGGGCGGGTGGTGCAGATGTCCATCTCGGAGGCGAAGGCCTGGATCGAGACGGTGCCAGCCGCGCTGACCGGGCAGAAGAACGAGATTGCCAAGGCGATTCTCAAGGAAATCCGCGAGCGTCTGGGGTTTTTGGTCAATGTCGGTCTGAACTACCTGACCTTGTCGCGGGCTGCCGGGACGCTGTCAGGCGGGGAAAGCCAGCGCATACGCCTCGCCAGCCAGATCGGTTCGGGATTGACGGGTGTGCTCTATGTGCTCGACGAACCCTCCATCGGGCTGCACCAGCGCGACAATGACCGGTTGCTGACAACATTGAAAAACCTGCGCGACGCGGGCAATACCGTGCTGGTGGTGGAGCATGACGAGGATGCGATCCGCGAGGCGGATTACGTTTTCGATTTCGGCCCCGGGGCGGGGGTGCATGGGGGGCAGGTGGTGGCGCACGGCACACCGGCCCAGATTGCTGCGGACCCGGCGAGCCTCACGGGGCAGTATCTGTCGGGCACGCGGGAGATCAGCGTGCCGAAGGCGCGTCGTAAGGGCAACGGCAAGAAGCTGGTGGTTGTCGGTGCCTCCGGCAACAACCTGCGGAACGTGACGGCAGAGTTTCCGCTTGGCATGTTTGTCTGCGTGACCGGCGTTTCGGGGGGCGGCAAGTCCACGTTGACCATCGAGACGTTGTTCAAGACGGCGGCGATGCGGTTGAACGGCGCGCACGAGACGCCAGCCCCTTGCGAGACGATAAAAGGGTTTGAACACCTCGACAAGGTCATCGACATTGACCAGCGCGCCATCGGCCGCACGCCGCGGTCAAACCCCGCAACCTATACCGGCGCGTTTACCCCGATCCGCGACTGGTTTGCGGGTCTGCCCGAGTCAAAGGCCCGCGGCTATCAGCCGGGACGGTTCAGCTTCAACGTCAAAGGCGGGCGTTGCGAGGCCTGTCAGGGCGATGGCGTTTTGAAGATCGAGATGAACTTTCTGCCCGATGTCTACGTTACCTGCGAGACGTGCAAGGGCGCGCGTTATAATCGCGAGACGTTGGAGATCAAGTTCAAGACCAAGAGCATAGCCGACGTTCTTGACATGACGTGTGAAGATGCACAGGTGTTTTTTCAGGCGGTGCCCGCAATCCGCGAAAAGATGGATGCGCTGTGCCAGGTGGGGCTTGGCTACATCAAGGTAGGCCAGCAGGCGACGACCCTCTCGGGGGGCGAGGCGCAGAGGGTGAAGCTGTCAAAGGAACTGGCGCGCCGCGCGACGGGACGGACGCTGTATATCCTCGACGAACCCACAACAGGACTGCACTTCGAGGATGTGCGCAAGCTTTTGGAAGTGCTGCACGAACTGGTCGATCAGGGCAATACGGTGGTGGTGATCGAGCATAACCTTGACGTGGTGAAAACCGCCGATTGGGTTATCGATATAGGCCCCGAGGGGGGCGACGGTGGCGGTGAGATTGTCGCAGTCGGCACGCCCGAGGCGGTGGCGCAATCGGAGAAAAGCCATACCGGGCGGTATCTGAAAGCAATGCTGGGTGCGCGCAAGCTGGCGGCAGAGTAGTCTCGCAAATCGCCTTGGTCCGGCCCCTGCGCCAAGGGCCAGACCGAAACCCGGACTGACCGAGGGGGATCAGACTGGTACAAGCAAGAGTTTTGCCCGCATCTGCAGATGAAACAGGGATTGATAACTGAGAGCCATGCCTTCGGTCACCTCAAACGTGCAGCTTTCGCTCTGCTCGATCGGACCGGTATCGCATCTTCCATCCTCTGCTGACGCCGTACGCGGAGAGAGGTCGGCATTGCTCCAGCGGATGGCGTCGCCGATGGCCACGGTCAATTCGGCCGGATCAAAGGCAAAGCTGTGGATGGCCACTTCATGAATGGTGCCGGAAATGACCGCGTCTTGCGCGGCTGCGCGCGATGTGTAAAGGGCAGGCAGGATGGCAGCCCCCAGAAGGGCTGCCATTGCCTCGCGCCGGGTTGGGTCCGGGCTCATTTCACCGCCGCGACCATCATCTCGGCGTGGCCTTCATGCTGAGGGAAGATCACCGACGCCTCTTCGAACAATGCCTTCACTTCCGGGTTCTCGATGATGGGAATGA
>Ga0105044_10000320_pt1 | contig 57854 bp, 46 predicted proteins | sample MAT01_FD_78092 | JGI IMG/M metagenome (GOLD analysis project Ga0105044, IMG submission 78092) | Freshwater microbial communities from Lake Fryxell liftoff mats and glacier meltwater in Antarctica - MAT-01 | ecosystem: Environmental > Aquatic > Freshwater > Ice > Liftoff microbial mat | place...
CCACCGGACGCCAGGACCCCCGGACCCCAGGACCCCAGGACCCCCGGACCCCAGGACCCCTGGACCCCAGGACCGCCGGACCCCCAGGCCCCCAGGACCCCAGGACTCCAGTACCCCAGGACTCCAGGACTCCGATATACTGATCCTGCCAGCTCACTGTCTGACTTAGAGGGTCCGATGACCTTTGCACGCACAGTCAGGCTTCTAGTTATTTCCGTAATCACGACCGGCGCTCTCGTCGGGTCACCCTCCCTTTCTGCGCAGTATCGCGGTAGTGACCAGTCGGTCTACGCCGACGATGCGGACTGGCAGGATGTGCCGGCCTACGTATCGACCGTCGCCGGCACCGCGCAGCTTTATCGCGGAGGCGACGCCGTCCGCGACTTCGAGCAGGTGCCTCTGGAAGTGGGCGATCGCCTGAGCACGTCGCGCGGGCGCGTGGAAGTGTTGTTCTCCGACGGCAGTGTGATTGCGCTCGACGAATACACGGACGTGACCATTGACGCCGCCGCCGCGTGGCGCCTGCAGAGTGGGCGCCTGAAAGTCACATGGCGCGCCGGCTCGTTTGACGTCGATGCCTCGCCCAGCGGCGCGGCGCGTGTGCGGAGCGGCGGTGACTACCGCATCACGCTGGCAGACAACCGCCGCGATGAGCCCGAACTGGAACTCGCTGTCGCTCGTGGATTGGCGGAACTCGAGAATTCGCTGGGCCGCACCTCGGTGCGAGCCGGCACCCGCGCCCTGACCACCGCGTTCTATGCGCCATCAGTGCCGTACGCCTACGTGGCGCCCCGTGATGACTTTGAGCGCTGGACCGAATCGCTCGAGGCCGATCGCTACGGCGTGGACTCCGTGCGGTATCTCCCTGTTGAACTGCGCGCGTATGGCGGCGACTTCGATCGGCATGGCGCCTGGTCGCGGTACGGGTCGTATGGCTGGGTCTGGTATCCGCGGGTGTCGGTGGGATGGCAGCCCTATCGATCCGGCCGATGGTCGTTCGTCGTGAACTTTGGTTACAACTGGATCGGTGGCTCACGCTGGGAGTGGCCGACGCATCACTATGGGCGATGGGAGCGTGGCGGCTCGCGTTGGTTCTGGGTGCCCCAACGCCCCGTGCAGGCCAGACGCGTCGGGTACGCGGTGCCGCGGCAGTCATTCAACTCGTCAGTGCCCTACTACTCGCGGCCGGTCAATTCGAGGCCGACCAATACCCGTCCAGGCCAGAACAGCCAGCGCAACACGACGTTTGGCCCGGGACGGCAGCAACAGCCCGTCCAGCAGCAACGGCCAGAACAACAACGGCCAGAACAGCCGCGGCCTGAGGCACAGCGGCCCGATCAGCAGCGGGCCGTTCCGCGCGGTGTGCCCAGAAACGCGCCGTCCTCGTCGCCTCAGATGGGCCAGTCGCCGTTTCCCTCGCGCAACGCGCCCATGGCGACCCGGCCTGAGCCGCCGTCGCATCAGCGGATCGAGCCCCGGGACCGCCGACGGCCATCGCCTCAGTCCTCGCGGCCGGAGGCTCCGGCCGCTCGACCGTCGCCTCAGTCGGAGCGCCCGTCGCCGTCGGCCCGGCCGTCGCAGACTCAGCGATCGGGGGCCGGCGTGCAGACGCCGTCACGGTCCGAGCCACGCTCCGGCTCGCGAACACCGTCGGCCGGACAATCGGGCGGTCGATCGGGCGGATCTGGCACCGCGGTGCGCCGCGGCCGCAGCGGGGGCTGATATCGTTACAGACAGCTCATGGCTGTCGTCACGATCCGTCTCGTCCGTGGATTCGGTCTTGTCGCGCTTTTCCTGGCGGCGGCGTTGTTTGGCATCGCGAGCGGTGTGGTGCTCGCGTTTGTCGGCGACCTGCCGCAAATCAGCGCGCTCGACAGTTACGCGCCGAGCACCATTACCCGCGTCCTCGGACGAGACGGTGCCGTCGTCGGTGAGTTCGCCACCGAACGGCGCGAAATCATTACCGACGCGCAGATCCCAACCGTGCTGCGCCAGGCCATCATGGCCGTGGAGGACGCCGAGTTCAACGACCATATGGGACTGCAGCCCACGCGCATGGTCTGGGCGGTGTTCAGCGACCTGAAGGGCTCGGGCCGTACGCCCGGCCGCTCCACCATCACGCAACAGCTGGCGCGCAACCTGTTTCGCGACACCATCGGATTCAGACGCGACCCGACGGCCTGGGTGGACGTCAGCGGATGGGAGCGCAAGATCAAAGAAGCCCTGGTCGCGCTGCAGATCGAGCGACGCTACGGCAAGTCCGAGATCTTCACGATGTACTGCAATCAGATTTACTGGGGCCATGGCGCGTATGGCGTGCAGGCCGCATCGCGGTTGTACTTCGACAAGTCGGTAACGGACCTGACGCTCGAAGAAGCCGCCATGCTTGCAGGCATCATTCAAACGCCCGAGCGGCAGAGTCCCTACGTGAACACGGCCGCGGCCACACGCAAGCGCAATCTGGCGCTGGACCGCATGGCGGTCAACAACTTCATCACGCCAGAGGAGGCCACCGCCGCCAAAGCCCGGCCCATCGTCACATCGGGAACACCACTGGGTGGCCCCACGCGTGCGCCGCACTTCACCGAGACCATTCGACAGGAGTTGCAGGACCGCTACGGCGCCAAGGCGATTTACGAAAGCGGCCTGACGGTGCGGACGGGCCTGGATGCGGAGTTGCAGCGCACGGCCATCCAGGTCCTGGATCGCGAACTTCGGCGGATTGATCGCCTCGGCGGCTATCGACGGCCGGCGCGCAACCTCGTGGCCGAGAAGGTGGACCTCGATACGTTCAAAGCACCCCGCTGGTCTCGCCCACCGACGGTGAACGACGTCATTTCCGCGCTGGTGCTCCGCCTGGATAGCGGCACCATCCGCGTGCGGGCCGGCGGGTGGGAAGGCACCATCGCGCCAACGGGTTACGCATGGACGCGACGACGAGCCGACGCGCTGGTACGGAAGGGTGACCTCATCGAGGTGCGGGTGATCAGCCGCATCGACGAATCCAAGCAGTTCGTGGCGGGTCTCGAACAGACGCCCTCAGTGGAGGGTGCGGTGATCGCCATCGAAAACCGCACGGGCCAGATTCTCGTCATGGTGGGTGGCCATGATTTCGCGCGCAGCCAGTTCAACCGTGCGACGCAAGCACTGCGGCAGGTGGGATCCACGTTCAAGCCCTTCGTGTACACGGCGGCCATTGACCGCGGCTACACGGCCACGTCGCTCATCGACGACAGTCCGGTCAGTTTTGTCGCCGGCCCGAACCAGCCCCTGTGGCAGCCGCAGAACTACGACCGCGAGTATCTGGGGCAGGTGATGCTGCGCGATGCGCTGGCCGGTTCACGCAACATCCCCACGATCAAATTGATGGACGCCCTCGGACCGCCGCAAGTGATCGGGACGGCCAGACGGATGGGCATCACATCTCCCCTGCCGGCGTTCCTGCCGGTTGCGATCGGCGCGGCCGAAGCGACGCTCATCGAGATGACATCGGCCTACTCCGCATTCGCCAACCAGGGCGTGCGCGTCACGCCGCTGGCCTACACGCAGGTCACGGATCGTGATGGCAACATCCTGGAAGATCGCCGGCCTGTGCCGCACGATGCGTTACGAGCCGACACGGCGTTTGTCATGGCCCATCTGCTGCAGGGCGCGGTGCAACACGGCACGGCCGCCAGGGCGCAGGTGCTGGACTGGCCTGTGGGCGGCAAGACCGGCACGACCGACGACTACACCGACGCCTGGTTTATCGGGTTCGATCCGGATATCACGATGGGTGTCTGGGTGGGGCGCGACCTGAAGAAACCGATTGGCCCCGGCCAGACGGGCACCGCGGCCGCGCTCCCGATCTGGATCGACATCATGAAGCCGTGGGTGGCGCGCCGCCGCGCCCAGCTCCCCGCGCCGCCGTCGTACGAACGGCCGAGCAACGTGATCATGGTGATGACCAGCAAAGGTCTCGAAGCGTTTATCGCCGGCACGGAGCCTGGCATCCGCTGAGAGCGCGCTCCAAGAGCGCTTCTCACCATGAAGCTCCATGGTACGAACGTCCGTGGCACCTACAGGTCGGCGTCGGCCTCGTCGGCCGTGGCCAGGTTGCCGCTGCCCTTCTTCAACAGGAACGACCGGATGAACTCCTCGAGGTCGCCGTCAAGCACGCGGTCGGGATCACCCACCTGATACTTCGTCCGATGGTCCTTGACCATGCGATAGGGGGCGAGCACGTAGCTGCGGATCTGACTGCCGAAGGCGATGTCTTTTTTCTCGCCTCCGATCTGGTCCAGCTTCGCCTGCTGTTCCTTCATCTTGACGTCGTACAGCCGCGACTTCAGCACCTTCATCGCTGACGCGCGGTTCTTGTGCTGCGACCGTTCGTTCTGGCACGACACGACAATGCCGGTCGGCAGGTGCGTAAGACGCACGGCCGAGTCCGTCACGTTGACGTGCTGCCCACCGGCACCACTCGACCGGAAGGTGTCCACACGCAAATCCTTGTCATCGATCTCGATGTCGATATCGTCGGGGAGCTCGGGCCAGACATAGACCGAGGCAAACGACGTATGTCGCCGCGCGGCCTGGTCGAACGGCGAGATGCGCACCAGCCGATGCACTCCGGCTTCGGCCGCGAGCAGGCCGTAGGCGTTCTCGCCATAGATCGTCATCGTCGCGCTCTTGATTCCGGCTTCGTCACCGGGCTGGAGGTCAACCACCTCGCGCTTGAATCCCCGGCGCTCACTCCACCGGACGTACATCCGCATGATCATCTCGGCCCAGTCCTGCGACTCGGTGCCGCCGGCACCAGGGTGGATGGTCACGATCGCGTTGTTGCGGTCCATCGGCCCCGACAGCATGGTGCGCACTTCACCGGCCTCGATGGAGGCGGCGAATGTGGTCAGCCCCTTCGAGAGGTCGGCCGACACGTCTTCCCCCTGCCGACCCCATTCGATGAGCACGGCGAGGTCGTCGGTCTGGGTGCGCACCGACGCGGCAATCGCCCGGTCGTTGTCGAGCCGCCTGCGGCGCTGCAGGGTCTGCTGCGCGCGCTCCTGGTCTTTCCAGAAGTCAGGAGCCGACACCTGCGCTTCGAGTTGGCCTAGCTCACGCTCGAGTCGCGCTTCGTCAAAGCCCCCTCCGGAGGTCGGCGGCGCGGTCTGCCAGGTCCGCGTACCAGCGCGCCTGCTCTTCGATTGTCATGTCTCGCTCACTCATATCTGCTCCCCAGCGGCCACGCTCTGCGGCGCCATGTAGCGACGCCGGCGGCCCATCCACGCCACCATCGCCGCGACGAGGGCACACACCCACGCCACCACATCGCCGAGATAACTGTAGATCGTACGCGACTGGATCAGCCGGACGTCCTGCGTGATCGCGGTCTCTTCGAACAAATTGGTTGCGACGACGGTCCGCCCGTAGGGGTCAACCACGCCGGTAATGCCGGTGTTGGCGGCCCGCACGAGGTACCGCCCCTGCTCGACCGCGCGCACACTGGCCTGCGCAAAATGCTGATACGGGGCCGACGACCGGCCAAACCATGCGTCGTTGGTAATGGTCGTCAGCAATTGGGCGCCGCGCGTGGCGAACGCCCGGGTAATCCAGGGATAGACCACTTCGTAACAAATGGCCACGCCCGTGCGTACGCCGCCGGCTTCCAGCACCACCGGGGAGGTCCCGTGCGTGAAGTCTGACACCTTCTGGACCAGCGGGCCGATGAAGAACAACAGCGCCTTGAGAGGCACATACTCGCCGAACGGCACCAACTGCATTTTCTGATACGACCCGCGAGACGTGCCGTCCTCGCCCACCATTACGGCGGAGTTGTAGACGCGGTCACCAGCGGGATCGCGCTCAAACTGGTCGGTGCCAATCAGCATCACGGTGCGGGTCTCTCTCGCGAGCGCACGGATCGCCTCTGCGCGCACCGGTTCGGCCTCAAAGAAAAACGGTGTGGACGCCTCGGGCCACACGACGAAGCGCGCGCCTGCGTCGATGACCTGCCGGCTCAATCGCAGGTAGCGATCCGTAATTTCCTGACGAAATTGCGGATCCCATTTCTGGTCCTGGGCCACATTGCCCTGGACGAGCCCCACCTTCACCACAGGGCCGCGGGACACCAGCGTGGCACCAGCCACACGCCATGCGCCAAGCGCGGTCACGATGGCCACGAGCGCCATCACGCCGCCGGCCGCCCACACGTGACGCGGCCTGCGTGTCACGGTCACGACTGCGGCAGCCGCCGACACCAACGCCAGAAAGGCCGAGACGCCAAAGACACCGGTGACACTCGCCAGTTGAATCACCGGCGTGACCGATGCCTGTGAGGTGCCGAGCAGCGCCCACGGGAATCCGCCACCCACCCACCCGCGCAACCACTCCGTCGCCACCCAACACGCGGGCGCGAGCCACAATCCGGTCACACCAAACTGCCTGACGGCGCGCGCCACCAGCACGGCACACAGGGCCGGATACAACGCCAGGTAACTCGCGAGCAGCAGCATGACCGCCCACGCCACGGGCAGGGGTAAACCGCCGTGCAGGTTCATGACCTCCACCACCCACGATACGGTCAGGCTGAAATGCACGATGCCGGTGAGCCAGCCCAGCGCGAACGCGCCACGCCTGCCCGCGGTGGCCGACCGTGTGGCATGCAGCGCCACGGCCACCCACAGCGGGGCAAGCGCCGTCCACGCGAAGGCGGGATGTCCGTACTTCGGGAAGCTGGCCGCGAGGAGTCCGCCGGACAGCAGCGCTAGCGCGTAATTCGCGATGAAGTGCCCTGCCGTTCCAGCCGGATCTTGATCTGTTCCGCCTCGGCGCGGTCCTTGTAGGGGCCGACGCGCACCTTGAACAACGTGTCAGCCGAGCCCGCGCCAGGCACCAAAACAAATGCCGGCACCTTCAACTGCTTGAGCTTGTCAACCTGACTGTCGGCGACGCCGCGCGTCGAATAGGCGCCCATCTGAAGGAACCAGTCGCTGGCGCCGGCCACCGGAGCCGCAGGAGGCGGGGCGGTTTCCATCACCTCAGGCTTTGGTGGCGGAGTGGCCTCGGGCGTGGCCGGTGGCGTGGCTGAGCCCACCAACATTTCGTGGTAACTCAGTTCGGGCTCGGCGGGCTTCTCGGTCTTCTCGGCCGACGCCGCGTCGTCGGGCACCTTGGTCTCTGGCAGCGTCGCATCTGCCGAGGTTTCGGTGTCACCCACGGCAGAACGCACACCCTGGCCGACGTTGACGCCCAGCAAAAAGACCACGACCGCCAGCACGACAGCGGACATGAACAGGAATACCAGTTGTTTTCCGCTCAATTGGACTTCGTGAAAACCCTGATCGGACATGATCCTGCTTTCGATCTTAGCACGCGCTAGAGAGACTTTCCGCCGATCCTCGCGAGCAGCGCCCTGGCATCAGGGAACTCCGGCACGAGGGCGAGCGCCAGCAGCGCCTGTTCTCTGGCGCCCTGCTTATCGCCGCTGTCGAACAGGGCCTCACCCAGATGTACCCTGGCGTCAGCGGAGTCGCGCGACCAGACCGCGATGCGAAACTCATCGATGGCTTCGCTCAGCCGGCCGCCACGCTGGTAGATCCGCCCCAGCAGCAGGTGAGGCTGATCGTCGTACGGGCGAAGATAGATGGCGCGGCGCAACTCGTTGGCGGCCCCGCGGTCGTCGTCCTGCTCGAAGAGCCGGCGCCCGCGAGCCACATGAAACGCCGCCAGTTCCAGTTGTTCCCGCTGCGCCGGGTTCGCAATCGCGGCGTTGACGCGCACGTGCCGAAGGTCGAGCCGGCCCACCAACCGTTCAAGGCCGGCGGGCACCGCGTCACTGAGCGCCAGCGTCTCGGGATCGAGGCTGGTGCCGAGCTGCTTTGCGAGGTCAAACTCCCGCTGCGCCTCCACGCGTTTTCCGGCGAGCATCAGCATCTGACTCATCAACAGATGCGCCTCGCCGTCAGCCGGCGCGAAGCGCACGCCTTCCCGTAACCAATACAGGGCCGCCTCGACATCGCGACTGCGCGCGTAGGCATACCCGAGATTAAACAGGTAATCGGCCTCGTCAGGTGCCTGGTCGGCCGCTCGGTTGAAAAAATATGACGGCAGCCCGGTCTGCGGCGTGCTCCCCCGGCGCAACTGGATGACCCCCATGGCATTGGACAACACCGGCGACGGGCTTTCGCCATGCAGCGTTTCCAGGAGGCCGAACGCGTCGTTGTAACGCCGCAGCGCAATCATCGAGAGCGCGGCACAGAAGCGCGCTTGTCGGTCGAGCGGCGCCTTGCGGGCGACGGCCTGTGCTGCGGCGAGCGCCTTGTCATCGGCGCCTTGTGACGCATACAGGTCCCACAGCGCAAGCAGCACACGGTCGTCGGCGGGCGCTTGCTGCCGCGCCTGCTCGAGAAAACGCTCCTGCGCGGCCGGCGTCGGCGCCACCAGACCCTTCACATATTGCTCGAATGCGCCCAACGGCAGGTGTGGCCGATGCGCGGCGCCTTCCGTGCCTGGCACGAGGCGCGCGGCGATGCGTTCAAACACCGCGTAGATCTGCATCCCCGGACCGTCCTCCACAATCTCAGGACGCTGTCGCGCCGAGTCCACCGCGATGACACGAGTCGTGACCGTCATTCGTGTCCCGAGGCGGACCTCCCCGATCACCAGTTCACTCGCGCCCACAAGCTCGGCCACGCGCATCATCGTGGCTCGCGTCAGCGTGGGCACCATCGGCAACTGCAATCGCATGAACGCATCGAGGCGGTCTGCGCGCGACAGCGCAGTCGCCCCTCGAGCATCCAGCTCGTCGGCGAGCAGGATGGCCGCCGCCTCACCCAGCCAGAACGCCGCTCCCTCACCTCCGGGCACACCGGATTCGACGGTGACAGCAAACGGCAGCACGAGTGCGCGGGTCGCCGAGCCGATCTGGGCACCGCTTGACGCCGGCCACGCAAGGGCCCCGATGGCAAGAGCGGCACTGAGCAGGCCGCGGAGTCTCTGGTCGTGTACCCGTGTCATGATTCTCCGCAAGATGTCAGTGCAGACGACGGCCGGGGCCATTCTGGCCGGGGGCCGGGCCCGCCGATTTGACGGACGCGACAAGAGTCGGCTCGTCATTGACGGTATCTCCATTATCGCCCGCCAGGTCCAATTGCTGCAGCGTGTCACCGACGAGATCTTCATTGTCGGTCACGATTCCGAGCGATTCGCCGACCTTGGCCTACGTGTCGTGGGCGATCGGGTGTCCGGCGCGGGAGCGCTCGGGGGGATCTACACCGCGCTCGAGTCCACCAGTGCCGATCGGGTGCTGGTGATCGCCTGCGACCTGCCGTTCCTGGTGGTCCCACTGCTGCAGTCCCTGTTGGCGCTGGCCGAATCGGGTGACGGCGCGTGGGTCAGGACCAGTCGGGGGCCTGAGCCCCTTGTCGCCTGTTATCGACAGTCGGCTCGCGCGCGCATCCACGAAGCGATCGCCGCCGGTCAGCTCAAAGCGGCAGACCTCGGCCTGCGGCTGACGATGGGCGAGCTTTCCGAGGTGGACGTGGCCGCGTTTGGCGCGCCGGACCACCTGCTCGCCAACCTCAATACGCCCGAGGACTACGCCCGGGTACAATAACGATTCGCATGATTCTGCCCGTTCACGCCCTCGTCAGACGCCAGTTGCAACACACGCTGTCGCAGGCGTTCAGTCTGCCGGAACGCGATCAGCCACCCATCGTCATCGAAACGCCACCACGACGCGCCCTGGGTGATTTGGCGGTGCCGGTCGCATTTGAACTCGCGCGACGCCTCCGCAAGGCGCCGCGGGCGATCGCGCAGGAACTGGCGGCAGCTTTGGGCACGATCCCCGGCGTCGCCCGCATCGAAGCCGCGCCCAACGGGTATCTCAACTTCTATCTCGACCGCCGCGCCTTTGTGATGGCGCGGCTGCGCGACGGCCGGCAACACGACCACGGCGAATCGAACGAGGGCGCCGGCAAAATCATCGTCGAGCACACCGCGATCAATCCGAACAAAGCCGCGCACATCGGGCATTTGCGCAACTCGGCCCTTGGCGACACGATGGCGCGACTGCTGCGCTTCCAGGGCCGGCCGGTCGAAGTGCAGAACTACATCGATGACACAGGCGTGCAGGTGGCCGACGTGGTGGTGGGTTTCTCGACACTCGAGGGCCGAGATCTGGCGGCGGTGAGCGCGCTCGCCGATGACCCGGCTGTCCGCTTCGACTACTACTGCTGGGACCTCTACGCGAAAGTCACCGAGTGGTACGAAGGCGATGCCACACGCCTGCAGGTGCGGGCCGCCGCGATGCACGACATCGAAGCTGGCGGAAACCCGATGGCCGAGATGGGCGCCTTCATCGCCGACCGCATCGTCCGCTGCCACCTGCGCACGATGGCGCGCATGAATGTGGATTACGACCTGCTGACGTGGGAAGGCGACATCCTGCGCCTGCAGTTCTGGACCAAGGCCTTCGAAGAATTGAAGGCCCTTGGCGCCGTGTTCCTGCAGACCGAAGGTCGCCTTGCGGGGTGCTGGGTGATGAAGATCGACGATGGCGCCAGCGCCGACGCCGACGCGCCCGAAGAGGACTCGGCCGAGGAAACACGCGAAAAAGTCATCGTCCGGTCCAACGGCACGGTCACCTACGTCGGCAAGGATATCGCCAACCAGTTCTGGAAATTCGGACTGCTGGGGCGAGACTTTCACTACCGGGTCTTTGATGAACGCAACGGCCGGCCGCTGTGGGCGACCACCTCGACAGCGACGCCGAATGGCCCTGCGCCACCGCCCTTTGGACGCGCGTCGGCGGTGTATAACGTCATCGACTCGCGGCAGGCGTACCTCCAGGAACTGCTCAAACAGGCACTCGGCGCCATGGGCTTTACCAAGCAGGCTGAGGCGTCCACGCACTTTGCCTATGAGATGGTGGCCCTCTCGCACGCCACGGCGCGTGAACTGGGTTACGCCGATGAAGAAGGCCTGGGCAAGCCGTTTGTCGAGGTGTCTGGTCGGAAGGGACGCGGCGTGAAGGCCGATGACTTGCTGGACCGCCTCATCACCACGGCCACCGGTGAGGTGATGGCGCGACAGCCCGACCTGCCGGCGGCCGAGGCGCGAGTCATCGCCGAAGCCATCGCCGTGGCCGCGGTCAGGTACTTCCTGGTGAAGTTTTCACGCGGCAAGGTCATCGCATTCGACATCAAGGAAGCGCTGAGCTTCGAGGGTGATACCGGCCCGTATCTCCAGTACGCGGTGGTCCGCGCAAACAACATCTTCGGCAAGCTGCGGGAACGTGACGGCGTGACTGCGGAGGGGATCGCCGGCCACCTCGATTCGCTGTCGGCCGACGCGTTGACAGAGGGCGACGAGGCGGACGAACTGTGGGGCCTCGTCCTTGAAGCGGCTCGCCTGGATGAGATTGTGGATTCTGCGGTTCGCGCGCTCGAGATTTCGCACCTGGCAAAGTTCACATTCACGCTCGCGCAGTCGTTCAACACCTTTTATCACCGGCAGCCGATCATGCGTGAAGGGCGTGCGGACGTGCGCCTGTGGCGCGCCGCCGCCGTGGCGTACTGCACGCGCCAGCTGACCAGGTCTCTGAACCTCATGGGATGTTCGGTGCCGGTCAGGATGTGAAGAATTGTCGAGGTGCTGGGGTCCTGGAGTCCTGGCGTCCGGAAAGGAAGCGCGGATATGAAGCGACCGGTCATCGGAGTGGCGTTTGCGCGGCCGGACTATACCGCGGCGCTTGAAAATGCGGGAGCCGAGGTGCGAGAGCTGTCACCAGCGACCGGGCCAGCACGGGAGGCCCTCGATGGACTCGATGGCATCCTGCTCACCGGCGGTCCGGACGTGCGTCCATCCCTGTACGGTGCGACCGAGACACATCCCACCGTTGAGATTGATGACGAGCGAGACGGCTTTGAGCTGCCGCTGGCCAAGGCCGCGCTTGCGCGTGGACTTCCGCTGCTCGCGATCTGTCGCGGTGTCCAGGTCCTCAATGTCGCGGCCGGGGGCACCCTCATCCAGGACCTGCCCTCTGAACGCCCGGGCAGCCTGAATCACTCGGTGACCACCCCCAAGACCGCCATCACACACGACGTCGCGGTCGTCGCTGGCTCTCGTCTGGCCGAAGTCGTGGCGGCGCAACTGAAAGGCGACGGCCGACTTGACGTCAACAGCCGGCACCATCAGGCGATCGATGTCGTCGCGCCGGGGTTTGTCGTGTCAGCGTCGGCGGCTGACGGCACGATTGAAGCGATCGAAGCGATCGAAGCGATCGAAGCGATCGAATCGCCCCACGCTGGTTTCTGTGTCGGCGTCCAGTGGCACCCCGAGAATTTCTGGCGCACCGGAGAAACGGCGTCCCTGTTCGAAGGCTTCGTCGCGGCCGCGCGACGATAAAGTGTTCTCACCGATCGAAGACGGCGACACACTCCACGTGGGGCGTGTTGGGGAACATGTCCAGTGCCTCGAGCGACGTCAGCCGGTAACCTGCGGCGACGAACCGGGCAGCATCGCGAGCCAGCGTGGGCACGTCACACGAGACATACACCAGACGCGAGGCTTCCCAACGGATCAGCCCGTCCACGACCTCCGGGGACAACCCGGTGCGCGGAGGGTCAACCACGACCACATCGGGTCGCCGCGCGGGTTTCGAGGCGACCACTTCTTCGACCGGGCCATGATGCACCGACAGCCGACCGTTCGACTGGGCGGCGTTCTGCGTCAGGTCCTGCCCGCTGGCCGCATCTCCCTCGACCGCCATGCCTGTCGCGCCCCGATCGGCCAGCGCCACGGCAAAGAGCCCAATTCCTGAATAGAGATCCACAAAGGACTCGCCATGGGCCGCGTCCAACACGCGTTGAAGCAGCGCGCCCACGAGAAAACGATTGCCCTGAAAAAAAGAGGCTGCCTGGCGGGTCCACTGGAGGCTCGTCTGAGCTCCCAGCAAATCGCGGGCGTGCTCTACAATCCGGTCGTGGCCGGCACACGTGAACATGCCTCGCCGTGCCAGGACCGCGATGCCTGACAACCCGTCGGTGAGCGGCAACCCCGCAAACCGTCCCGGGTCCGCATCGGGACGCAATTCGCACAGGGCCACGCGGTCGAGGCCGGCGAGATTTTCCGACACCATCACGGACGCGCAGGCACCACACTCCGGCCCGAGCGCTTCTCGCAAACGCCCCACGGCCTCGAACGCGCCCGGCCCCAGTTGCCGCGTGGCTTCGGCATCACACAGCGCGTGCGACCCTTCTAGAAGAAACCCGACGCGAGTGCCCTGCACGTGCAGGCGGGCACGCAGCCGGTAGCCGTCCTCGGGCGACGCTGCCACGGCCACGGCGCTGTCGAGTGTGAGTTTTCCGATGCGCCGGAAGGTGTCGGCAATCACCTCAGCCTTGAGGGACAACTGACGGTCGTACGCAATGTGCGAGTAGAGCGCACCGCCGCATCTCGGGTCCGATGTCGTCGGTCGTCGATCGGTGCTCGCCTCGATCACCTCGGTGGTGTCGGCCCAAACCACCTTGCCGGCGCGCTTCGTGATCCGCGCGCGTACCCGTTCGCCCGGCACGGCGCCGGCCACAAACACGACACGGCCGTCGAGCCGGGCCAGCATCCGGCCGCCGGCCACGGGCCGTTCGACCTGCAACTCCACGAGGGACGAATCGGCCATCAGATCTCCAATACCGGCAGTGCCAACTGATCGCGGATACCGCGGTCAACGGTGACCGACACGGCCCGCGTCCAGTGTTCGGGCGACAACCGGTCGCGGTAGGGCGCCAGTTCCTGCTCAGCCTGGGTGGTCAGGTCGCGCAAGACTTCGGGGGCGACCACCTGCCGCGCCTGCATGAGCAGGCCGTGATCGATGGGTGCCAACCGCTCGATCAGCGGATCTCGCGCGGGCCCGCGCGTGCGCGCCAGTTCCTCGCGTAACGCCGAGAGCTGCTCGATCGCGCGGCTGACGGCATCGCGGAATTCGCCGGGCAGCTCCAGCCGGCCCGCGAGCCGGCCCAGCCGCCCAATCGCGCGTTCGATCGACTTCGAGACTGGCCGCCGTTTGGGTGCACTGACCGCAGCAGATCCTTCGGCGTCTGGCGCGTCCGCCTCGGCGGCCCCCCCGGTCAGCCCCACCGCCCTCCGCCAGTCCGCGTGCAATTCACGCACATCCGCCTCGCAGAACTCGATGCGTAAGGGCCGCCTGGATACGCCCGCCTTATGACGCTCGGCCTTCTGTTCAATCGCTCGACACACCACCGAAAGCGGCACCCCATCGTCTGCCCAGTGCTTCACCAGCGCGAAACCGGCGCCGACGACGCGCACAAGGTGCCCGCCATTGATGCGGGTCAGATGGGCTTCAACCTGACGACAGTAGTCGGCAACGTCAGGCACGAGACAACAACTCCCACTCCACATCACCGGCGATCAATCGCTCGCGGCCGTCGCCATCAAGCGGCTGCTGCGCGGCGGCCACGCGCCGCACGAGCAACGCGCCGTCGGCACCAATGCCGTAGGCCATGCCCCGGCAGGCCCCGCGTTCGTCGGTCCATCGCACCGGCGCCTGGTCCAGGCCAGCCCGACCAAGTGCGCGCCAGCGGTCGAGCACCAGTGTGGTTTCATTCGCGCGAAGGCTCGCGACGCGGGCGCGCAACTGGACCAGGCAGGCTGCCACGAGATCGGCGCGGCCGACCGGCAAGTCGCACTCGGCGGCCAGCGACGTGGCGCGGTCAGCAACCTCGCGTGGGTAGGCGGCGCGATCGAGATTCACGCCGATACCGACCACCACCGCCGCCTGCGATGTGCCCAGCGCCGACGCTTCGCAGAGGATGCCGGCAAGTTTGCGCCAGGGCCTGCCGATCACGAGATCGTTCGGCCACTTCAGTTCCACGGGCAGGCCGCTGACGCTGCTGACTGCGTCGGCGACGGCCACACCGGCGGCCATGGTCAGGAGCGCCAGTTGCGAGTCCAGCCCGCCACCGCGGACGATCACCGACAAATACACGCCTGCGCCGGGCGGTGAGAACCACGTTCGTCCCCGGCGGCCGCGGCCCGCGCGTTGCACATCGGCGAGCACGGCGGTGAACTCCGGCGCGCCGAGGTCCGCCAGCGACAGTGCGTGGTCGTTTGTGGAATCGACTTCCGTGAAAAACACCACGGGAGGCAGCCCTGCCCGCGACAGGGCCGCAGCCACGTCGGCGGGGACCGCATCAGGTGTCATGTCACTCTTCCGGCGCAGCGAGCGGTGTCAGGCGCGCCTCGATGGGCGCATCATCGGCGACATCGACACTCACGTCGGCGTCGCTCACGTTGTTGCCGCTGCAGACGTCGGCGCGGATCCCCGCCCACAGCGGTTCATGTTCGGCGTGGAGGCGAATGGTGGCATGCACCGGCACGCCAAACCCCAGTTTCAACGCCGACCGCTCTTCACGAATGCGATTCGTGATCTCGCAGGCCTGCGCATAGGCGCGTTGGGCAGCAGTGGCCGATGCGGACGATGGGCTTGCCTCGGCCGGCCACCGTGCGCGATGCACCGACCCGGTCTGCCACCACGACCAGACTTCCTCAGTGACAAACGGCATGAAGGGCGCAAACAGGCGCAGCAGGGCCGACAGCGCGGTCCCGGACGCGGCAATAGCGGAACGGGCAGCGGCGTCATCGCCCTGGCGCCGGCGCTTCGCGAGCTCAATGTAGTAGTCGCAGAACGTCCAGAAGAACGTCTCCGTGTCGCGCAACGCCGCACCGTAGTCGTACGCATCGAGTTGGGCGGTGGCCTTGCGGACCAGCGCGTCAAGGTCTGCCAGCATTCCGATGTCGATGGCTTCGGTCACTGGCCCCGTTGGCTCCGTGCGGGCCAGCACAAACTTCGACGCGTTGAGCAACTTGATCGCCAGACGCCGCCCCACCTTCATCTGTCCGGGCTCAAACGCAGTGTCCACGCCAGGCCCGCCCTTGGCAGCCCAGTACCTCACCGCGTCGGATCCGTGTTCCTCAAGAAGGGCCATGGGCGTGACGACGTTGCCCTTGGACTTGGACATCTTCTTTCGGTCGGGGTCCAGCACCCATCCCGAGATGGCCGCGTGCGCCCAGGGGAGCGTGTCGGTCTCGAGGTGCGACCGCAACACCGTCGAAAACAGCCACGTGCGAATGATGTCGTGGGCTTGCGGCCGCAGGTGCATCGGGAACGTCTGCGCGAACAATGCCGGATCGCGTTCCCAGCCACACACGATGAACGGCGTGAGCGAGGAGGTCGCCCACGTATCCATGACGTCGGGGTCACCGACGAACCCTCCCGGCACGCCGCGCTGGTCGGCCGTCAATCCAGCCGGCACATCGGTGGACGGATCCACGGGCAGGTCGGCCTCGGCGGGCAGCAGGCGCGCATCGAAATCGGTGGTCCCGTCCTGGCGCACGCGGTACCAGACAGGAAACGGCACCCCAAAAAATCGCTGCCGGCTGACGCACCAGTCGCCGTTCAAGCCATTCACCCAGTTTTCGAACCGCGCCCGCATGTACTCCGGGTGCCACTGAAGGGCGTTGCCGCGCGCGAGCAGGGCCTCACGCTCCGCCATGGTCCTGATGAACCACTGGCGCGACGTGACGATCTCAAGCGGCCGGTCGCCCTTTTCGAAAAATTTGACATTGTGCGTGATCGGGCGCGGTTCACCGAGCAGGTCGCCGCTCTCGCGCAGCATCTCCACGATGCCCGCGCGGGCCTTGACGGCCGACAACCCGGCAATCCGCTCGTAACGCGCCTGCGCCGCGATGGCGTCGCGCGACTGCCAGCCGTCGGCGCCCCAGGTGACCGGACGGAACGTCCCATTCGCCTGAATCACGGCGCGCACGGGCAGATGCAACTCGCGCCACCACGTCACGTCGGTGATGTCGCCAAAGGTGCAGATCATCGCCACGCCGCTGCCCTTGTCGGGATCGGCCAGCGGGTGCGCCCGGACGGGCACCGGCACGCCAAACAGCGGCGTCAACACCTCGGTGCCAAACAGCGGCTGATACCGTACGTCGTCTGGATGCGCGACGAGGGCCACACACGCGGGCAGCAGTTCGGGCCTGGTGGTGTCCACGTCGATAAATCCACCATCGGCCCGCGCGAATCGGATGCGATGATACGCGCCCGGCATTTCGCGGTCCTCGAGCTCGGCCTGCGCCACGGCGGTCCGGAAGTCCACGTCCCACAACGTGGGCGCTTCAAGCTGGTACGCGAGTGCACGCTGGACCAGACGAAGAAACGCGAGCTGCGACACGCGTCTGGTCGGCGCGCTGATGGTGGCGTAGGTCATCGACCAGTCCACCGAGAGGCCGAGGCGCCGCCACAACCGCTCGAAGACCACTTCGTCTTCGCCGGTCAGCCTTTCACAGAGCTCCACGAAGTTCGGCCGCGAGACCGAGATGGGCTGTTTGCCCGGCGTCGTCGGAGGTGTGAACGACGGGTCGTACGGCAGAGCGGGATCGCACCGCACGCCGTAGTAGTTCTGCACGCGGCGTTCGGTCGGCAACCCGTTATCGTCCCAGCCCATCGGGTAGAACACGGCCTTGCCACGCATGCGCTGGTACCGCGCGATGACATCCGTGTGGGTGTAGGAAAACACGTGCCCCACGTGCAGCGAGCCACTGACGGTGGGCGGCGGCGTGTCGATGGCGAACACATCGTCGCGCGGCGCCTGCCGATCGAACGCGTAGGTATCGCCGGCATCCCAACGGACGCGCCACTTCTCTTCAAGTCCTTCAAGGACGGGCTTTTCAGGAACCATTCGAATATCGAGGACAGTCCGACTTACGACTTGATCCGATCGATCTCCTCGCGGATCAGCCGTTCGGCAGTCTCCAGAACGATCTTCCGCACCAGTTCATCGGTCATGCGGCTGACCACGCGCTGGACCACTTCTTCCACGTGGGCTTCCGACAGCGCCCCCGCGCCGAGCGCCGGAGGACGCGTGTCCGCGCCTTTTCGTTCTGCCGCCAGCAACGCGGAAAACACGGCAGCCAGCGACATGGGTTCGGCTGGAGGCATCGGTACCGGTGGCGGCGCCTGGGGCGCGGGGGCGGCGGAGAGGTCCCATTCCACACTCGGCGCCGCCGGCGGCGGGGTCACGAACAGGTCGATGTCAGACGGATGGTCGGACAAATCCGACACCGGCCCCGTCTCACCGGGCTCGGGTACCGCCACAAACTCGAGGCGGGCCAGCGCCAGGGCAAGGTCCGGATCCGAATCCGCTTCGTATGGCACAGACAGCGTGATCGGCACCGGCTCCACGGCCGGCTCCGGCGAGGCGCTCACCACGTCCTCGACAACCTCCGGCACCCGTGCGGGCTCGGGCGGCGGGACCATCCTGAGAATTGACGCCGGCGACGGCGGCTCCGTTCGGATTTCCACCCGGGGCATGTCTGCCGGCCACAAGTCAGCAGGCTTCTGTCCAAACAGCAGGCTGCGCACGGTCCTGATCAAATGCCTGGGCTCAAACGGCTTGACGAGCACGCCTTCGCAGCCGGTGGCGCGGGCCCGCACCTCGTCGATCGGCTCGAAGGCGCCGGTGAGCAGCAGGACCGGCACGTGCGCGAGCGCGGGCGTGTGTTTGACGTGCGCGGCCACCTGGTACCCATCCACATCGGGCATGCCCACGTCGGCCAGCACGATATCCGGAGTCTCGGCATTCAGGTGCGCAATGGCACTTTGTCCGTCGCTGACCGAAATCACGCGGATGCCCTCGTCGGCGAACGTCAACTCAATGACGCGCTGAATCGTCGCGCTATCGTCGGCGAGCAGCAACGTCGCCATGGGCTAGACGACCTCGGCGCGGGGCTGAACATTCTGGTTGATGAAATCCACAATGGCCTGCATGGGGGTCCCCGGAAGAAAGATACCAGCAACGCCCATGGCGTGCAGCTTCTCGCGGTCGACGTCGGGAATGATGCCGCCGACCACCACTTTGACGTGGTCGAGTCCCTTCTCCTTGAGCAGTGCCATCACGCGCGGGCAAATGTGCATGTGGGCCCCGCTGAGGATCGACAGGCCGATCACATCAGCGTCCTCCTGCAAGGCGGCTGCCACGATCTTCTCCGGCGTCTGGCGCAGGCCGGTGTAGATCACTTCCATGCCCGCGTCGCGCAACGCGCGCGCGATGACCTTGGCGCCACGATCGTGGCCGTCGAGTCCCGGTTTCGCGATCACGACACGAATAGTTCGCATTAGATTGACGGGACCTCTTCGTATTCGCCCCAGACCTCGCGGAGCGCATCACACATTTCGCCGACCGTGGCGTAGGCGCGCACACACTCCAGCAACGGATACATGGTGTTGTCGGTGCCGCGGGCGGCGTCCTTCAGCGCGTCAAGCGTGGCCGCCACGCGCGCGTTGTCGCGCGTCTCTCGCAGCGTCTTGAGCCGCGCCATCTGGAGATCTGAGGCCTGGTCGTCGATATAGAGAATGGGAAATGGCAGCTCATCGCGATCGACATATCCGTTGACGCCGACAATGATTTTTTCGCCGCGCTCCACCGACTGCTGGAACCGGTACGACGCCTCGGCAATTTCGCGCTGCGGGAAGCCGGCCTCGACCGCTGCCACCATTCCACCCATCCGGTCGATGGCATCGAAGTACTTGTAGGCCCCTTCTTCCATGTCGAGCGTCAGCTTCTCGACGAAGTAGGACCCACCCAGCGGATCCACGACGTTGGTCACGCCGCTCTCGCACGCGATGACCTGCTGCGTACGCAAGGCCAGCGTCGCCGCGGCTTCAGTCGGCAGCGCCAGGGCTTCATCGAGCGAATTGGTGTGCAGCGAATTGGTGCCGCCCAGCACCGCCGACAGTGCCTGCAACGCCGTGCGGACCACGTTGTTGTAGGGCTGCTGCGCGGTGAGGGACACGCCCGCTGTCTGGCTGTGAAACCGCAGCTTCAACGAACGTTCGTCCGTGGCGCCAAACCGCTCACGCATGACCCGCGCCCAGATCTTCCTGGCCGCACGGTACTTGGCGATTTCCTCGAAGAAGTCCGAGTGGGCATTGAAGAAAAACGAGATGCGCGGCACAAACTCATCCACATCAAGGCCGGCATCAATCCCCCACTGCACGTACTCAATCCCGTCGCGCAGCGTAAACGCCAACTCCTGCAGGGCGGTCGCGCCCGCCTCGCGGATGTGATACCCGCTCACCGAGATCGTGTTCCACTTCGGCACGTCCTTCGCGCAGAACCGGAAGATGTCGGTGATGAGCCGCATCGAGGGCCGCGGCGGGAAGATGTATTCCTTCTGGGCGATAAACTCCTTCAGAATGTCGTTCTGAATCGTGCCCGACAGCGTCTTCCAGTCCGCACCCTGCTGCTCCGCCACCACCAGATACATCGCGAAGATCATCGGCGCCGGCGAGTTGATCGTCATCGATGTGGTGATGTCAGAGAGCGTGATGCCCTCAAACAGGCGTTCCATATCGGCCAGCGACATGATCGACACGCCGCACTTGCCCACTTCGCCCAGCGACAGCGGATGGTCGGGATCGCGGCCCATCAGCGTCGGCAGGTCAAACGCCACGCTCAGGCCCGTGCCGCCGGCCCGCAGCAATTGCTTATACCGTTCGTTGGTTTCTTCCGGCGTGCCGAACCCCGCAAATTGCCGCATCGTCCATAACTTGCCGCGGTAACCGGTCGGGTGAATGCCGCGGGTGTAGGGAAATTCCCCGGGCGACGGGACGTCGCTCTCGGCGACATCATCGCTTGTGTAGAGGCGATCGATCGGACGGCCCGAAATCGTCGTGAACGCTCCGGCGCGTTCCGGAGACCGCTTGAGCGTCGGTTCCAGGACCTCGCGCTCCCAACGCGCCTTGCGGGTCTCAGACTCGGTGCCGGGTGCGGGGGACTTCATAGGCGTCAAGTATATATGGCCCCCTCAGTTGAATCGCCGGTTCACGTGCAGCCGAATCGAGTCTTCGAACTCCGCATCAAGGTCGGCGCGATACACCATCGAGGACCCAATCTCGGCCGCAAGGATGGCCGACCGGTACTTCGGGGGCAACACACCCAACCGCCCACGAAAATCGGGATCCTCCCGCAAGAGCGCCGGGAGATGGCTCAGAATCACCCGCTCGAACAACTCCTGTTTGCCGATGTCCGGGTTCTTCTGGAAGAACTCGAACAGGCGGCTGTATCTGCTGTTGATCTCGACCGACACCTCGTCGGAGATCTGCGTCCACGGCTTCTTGCCGTCCTTGTGCCTCCGCACCAGCAGGCGGGCTTCATCTTCGGCCCGCCGCTCGAGGATGCTCAGCACGTCGGCCACATACTGCGTCTTGTGCGCGAGGAACTCTTCTTCACTCAGCAGCAGATTCGCAATAATCTCGTATGACGACGAGATGACGCCGCACTTGTTCGCCGAGGCATCGCGCATCAGCACGACATCTTTCTTCTGAAGCTCCAGGCGGGCCGCCGGCGTGATGAACGAGTTTGCGCCTTCCACGATGACCCGAGAGGAGGGCGAGCCGTCGGGCAGCAGGAAGCGCTGCCAGTTCGCGTCATTGATGGTCTCGGGCCGTCCGCCACCGGGGATAAACAGGTCGGCGGCGACAGAAAACGGGAGGTCCCCAAACTCCCGGGACATCTCGTCGACCGACACCCATGCCTCCACCAACCTTTCCGGGGTGCGATGCACCCGGCGGTAGACCTTCCGCATGCCATCATCCTTCGGTGCGCCACGGAACAGGAGCACTCCGCCGACATGCAGGGCCGCCGGGTCGAAGGCGTGCAGGTCTTCCTTGAGCAGAATTCGGCGCAGTTCCGTCGTGTCCGCGCCGTCCGGGTCAAACAGCGCCGCCGTGCCGTCAAGGATGAGTCGAATCTTCATCCCGGGGCACCGATCCAGCATGATCTTCATCGCGTTGCCGGCCACGTCGCCGTTGGGCCCCCCGGTGAACTTCACGGAGAAGGGATCGTTCAGAATGTCGATCGCGATTTCCTGCATGGCGATTTCGGCAAACTTGACGACGCCGGTGGAGGTGACGCCGTACTCCTTGTGATTGATGCCGATTTTTTTCGACGAGATCACGCCGGTGCCGAGGATGTAGCCCCTGCGCTTGGACGTGAGGGCGATCTCCTCGATCATGTCGTCGTACATGTTCTCATCGGGCCCCAGCTCAATCGGCTCATCCTGCCGGTAGTAGTCCACCACCGCCGGATGTTTCGCGACGCCGGCTTCGGTCACGTAGATGTCCAGAAAGGCGCTGAAGACATCGCGCTGCTCTTTCCTCAGGATGCGCTCCTGCACACTCCGGGGGTCTTTCGCGTACGCCGATACATCCATCAACAGCACCAGTTTCGAGCCGCCTTCGTAGATGTCCTTGTTCTTGAGGTGCTGCGTGTGCGCGAGGACGAAGTTCTCGCGGAACAGGGTGGACGCGTTGGTGAGGAAATCATCATGGGTCTGGCAAATGACCGTTCGCCATCCGCCGCGCGCGATATCAGAAAAACCGATGTGATAGCCGAACGCCTCGCCTCCGAAGAAGAAGGTCACCCGGAATGGGCTGCCTGACGGCAACAACCCCGTCGTGCTCGGGCCCAGATCCGCCAGGTAGGCCGGGTCCAGACGAAACGACAGCGCCTGTTTCTCCTTCACAAAGAAGTTGGTCTTCAGCACGTGATCCACAAAGGTCAGGCAGCAGCGGAACACCACGCGTCGGATTTCGTCGAGGTGGGCGTGGCCCGTGTCGTACCCGTCAACCGCCTTGCCCGCTGCCGCGCGCATCGTGACATAGGAGGCCGTGCGATCCCGGTCGTCGGGACTGAAACGCAACCGGAACAGTGCGACGAACTGCGCCACCAGGGAGGGATTGGCATGAATGGCGCTCTGCACTTCCTCCCAGTCGAAACGATCGGGCTGCGCGTGCGCCAACTGGGTATGACAAAACGCGACCAACGCCCGTGTCAGTGCCGCGTCTTCGCCGCTCATCACACCCGTCGTGACAAATTCGCGGTATTCGGGGGAATTGGCTGACAGGATCTGAGTGTTAAACAGTTCGCTCTGCAGCCGATCGCCGAACCCCGGTCCCTCGGGAATGGCCGCCCCGTTCCGCGGGCGGACGGACATCGCGAACAGCGCATACGGCCGCACACCGGTCGAGACATCGAGTACATCGCCGCTGCGAACGCCCAGGTCGAAGCGATTCAGGATCTCGACCACCTGCGCCAGGTACCCGTTTTGCGGCGGATTCGCGGTGCCAAACAAGAGGCGCATCTCGTGTGAGCCATCCCCCACCGGGGTGAAGTCAAAATACAGCCCGCTCAACCCTTCACAGAGGCGCAGCATCGTGAGCGCCTGCGCCGTTTTTTCCGGCGGAGACACGCGCACGTAGGCCTCGTGATTCAGCCAGAGGATCGACAAGAGCCGGTCGAACTCGCTGACGTCGAACGCGGACTCCTTGGCCAGCACGTGCCGCACGGCATCCCGCACGTCTTGAGGGATTGTCACGCCAGACGCAAGCCCGGCCAGCACGTCCGCTTCGGTCTTGCACTCAAAGTGAAAGCGCTGAATCTCGAGCGATTGCCCCATGTCCGGCATGCGGGTGCGCGAATGCGCAAACATGGCGTAGGAGATGGGGCGCTCAACACCCGCACGCCGGGTGATGCCCTCATAGAGGGAGCCCGGAAGGCTGCGGGTGGCCAGAATCAAGGTGCCCGGGCGGTCGGCCAGAATCAGGTTCTGGTTGCTCTTCAGCGTTTCGATCTCCCGCTCAAGAATCGCGATCGCTTCCGGCTCGTCGGCCATCGCATTGAAGAAGGAGGTTGCCATCGAATCTCGAAGCCAGGTCATAAGGAAATACTATCGCACCCGATTCATCGATACGCGATTACCGATTCACGTTTTCAGATTGGCGATTCGGCTAGTCCTTGTCGACAAACGCTGACTTCAGCATCATGGTTGCCGCGATCAGGACCACACCCACGACCAGCCACCGGACGTAATAGATATCCAGCGAGGTAAAGATGTAGGCGGCGGCGAGCACGCCGGGAATGCCGCCAATCGCCAGGCCCAGGGCCGGCCGTTTCGCGTAGGCGTGTTTCTGCACGAATCGCGCGCTGGCCACGGGCATCAGGAAGGCGCACGACCCCATCATGATCGGGAAGGCCGCCGCCGCGTTCATCCCGAGCAGGCCCACCAGGATCATGCACGGGGCATACATGCCGATGCCCAGGGTCATCAGGGCGCCCAGCACAAAGTTGCCGACCAGGCCCAGCGCGAGTTTGGTGCCCTCAAGTCCGATGGTGCCAACCTCCGTGCCGCCTCCGCCCATGTTCCGCCATGCGAACAGGCCCGCGGCGACAAGCAGGGCGCCGCCCATGCCGATCTGAATCGTGCGCTTCGGCCAACTGGCCACGACGCTCGCGCCAAGCCAGGCGCCGGCGACGGCCGCGCCGATCATCAGGATGAGCGTCGTTTCATCCACTTCAATCGCCGCGGTGTAGATGAAGGCCTGGACGATGGTCGGCAGGGTGTGGCCGACGTTGAGGGTGCCGGGGATCAGTCGATCCGGGACGAACTTGAAGAACTTGTAGATGGCCGTAGTCGGCGCGAACGACCCGATGCCGAGGGTGTCGAAAAAATTCGTGACGAGGCCGATCCCCAGATGGGCCGGCGACGGCGCGGCACTGTCGCGCGCCTCGGCCGGGACGCCCTGCGCCGGATGCGCCGCTCGAGCCCCCGCGAACCATGCGCCCAGGTAATAGACCGTAAATGCCGCGAGCGCCGACTGCAGTGCGAGAAGCGGTGTGAGCATATGGGGCCGGATGCTACCACACGGGACTGGTGGAACTGGTGGAACGTACTAGCCGGTAACGCGGAACGCGACCAGCGTTTTCGGCGCGCCTTCGGCGGCCGATGAGGCAATTTCGAGCAGGTAGTCGCCGGGCGGGACGCTGCCGAGCGGCACCTCGGCCTCACTGCCGCCGTCAGGACGTGCGGTCACGGGCCACTCTGAAATGGAGCCACCATTGCGGTCCAACAGCCGGAGCACGGGCGCCGCAGCGCCCGGACCAAACACTTCGAACCGCACGAGGAGCCGCTCGATGCGCGAAAACGTCCGGCCGGTCACTGGCAGCGGCGCAACGGCGGCCTTCAGCGTCTGAATGTCGCGTGCCGTCCGTGCCCGGTACACACGGGGTGTACTGATGGACGCGTCGGTGCCGGTGAAGTCGGGCACCACCCATTCGCGCGAGTCGGTGTCCAGCGCATCGCCGCCTTCGTTCTCGGCTGCCAGTCGCACGACCAACGGCCCCGGTGGCGCCGCGAACGTAATCTGGCCGGCCACACGGCCGGTCGGATCCGCCGCCTTTTCCACACGACCCCGGTGAATGAGATCACCGCCGGCAGTACTCGCGGTCACGACCACGCGCGACGGCACGTCGGGCCCGGTGGTCTTGAGCGCCTCCCAGACGAGCGTAACGTCAGTGCGTCCGTTGGCGCCACGACCGCCCGCGAGCCAACTGCGAATCACCCGGCCTGCCGCGGGTTCTGCAATGGCATCGAAGGCTTTGTCCACTTCGGGCGGACGCGTGAACACCGGCGCCGACGCCCGAGCCACATCGTTGTCGCTGTAGGCCCAGTAGCCGCTGCGCGCGCGCACCTCAACGTCGCGGCGCTTGACGTTGACCTTGATGGGATGAAACTTCCCGTCGCGCGGGGCCTCAGTGGACGTGTAACCGAGCAGGTAGTACGCGCTGCTGTCGCGGAGCATCTGCCTGAGTCCGGGCAGCGGGTCGTTGCTGCTGACCATGGCGCGGCCGTCCGTATTCTCGGCGAGCATCCGCAACACATCCGTGGATTCGTTGAGCGCGCGCCGATCGTCGGCCGCACTGACGGTGTCGGCAATGTCGAACTCCGACGCAGCCAGGCCACGCGGGTCCAGGGAGTAGATCGACGTATTGCTGCGGCTCGCCGCCGCAAATATGAAGCGCATGTAGTCGAGCAGCACGGTCTGTTGCGACTGCGTCGCGCGCTCGGCTTCCATCTGCTGGGCCAGGCCCGACGCCGGCGGCTGCGTCGGCGTCCGCCCCGTCCCGGCCGACATTCCTGTCGTGCGCGCGCCTTGGGGCACCGAACTGGTCAGGCCTTCGCTCACGTACAGGATCGTCTTGCGGCCTTCCCGTAACGTGCCCATATACACACACAGCCCTTCCAGCGCGGTTGTGACGATCTGATTGCGCAGCATCTCTATCTGCGGCGGCTGCATGTACATGTAGATTTCTTCGACCGGGTGCTTCACCGTGTAGTCGAACTTGCGGCCCTGGAACGCCATGATCTGCCGCGCGGTGGCGTCGTGATTGCGCGAGAAGGTGATTCCGGCCGTCGGCAGCAGCGGGGTCATGAGCGCCACAACGTCGCGCGGATTCAGGTCGCGCACGAAGCGAGCCAGTTTCTCGCGCACGGCCATCGAATTGAGCAGACGCGTGTGATAGTCGTCCAGAAAGATGACGATGACCCTGACGTCGTCGCGGGCCACTTCACGCGCCTGCTGCTCCAGAGACCGAATCTCGCGGTTCTTTGCCGGGTCGACGTCCTGGTCATCGTCAATCTGGATGAGCTTGAAGGAGTCCACCTTCTGAGGCTTCTTGTTCTCCTGGATTTCGAAGTCGGCCGCCGTCAGGTCCACCACCGGCCTGCCCTGTTTGTCCGTCACGATGACGTCCACCCTGACGGTGTCGATTCGGCTGACGAAGGTGGGCCGCTGCGGATCCTGCGGAGGGGGATTCTGGCTCGACGCGGCGACCGTTCCAGCCGACCCGGACGCGGCCAGGCCGAAGACACCGAGGCCCAACAGGAGGAGACGGCGTGTCATCACAGGAGTGCCGCCATCATAACACCCGGCTCACCCGCCGCCAGAGTCGCAGGGCGCCCGGTGATAAAGTACTCGTGATGACACCCGCCGCTACATCGGCCATGCCCCCCTTGACGGTTCTGAGTGAAGACGAGGTGCTGCTGCGCCAGAGCGTGCGCGAGTTCGCGGAAGCCCAGGTACGCCCCCTGATTCGTGAAATGGACGATGCGGCCCAGTTCTCGCCCCGGCTCATTGAGGAGTTGTTCAAACTCGGTGTGATGTCGGTTGAAATTCCAGAGGCCCATGGCGGCGCGGGCGGCACGTTTTTTCATTCAGTGCTCGTGGTGGAGGAACTGTCGCGTGTGGACCCCTCGGTCGGGGTGATGGTGGACGTACAGAACACGCTCGTGATCAATGCCATCCTGCGCTGGGGCACCCCTGCGCAGCATCATCGGTGGCTGCCGCGCCTGGCCTCCTCCACGATCGGCGCCTACGCGTTGTCGGAAGCCGGGTCTGGCAGCGACGCGTTTGCCCTGCAGACGCGGGCCCGGCAGACTGAGGCCGGCTACGTGATCACCGGGCGCAAGCTCTGGATCACGAACGGGAATGAGGCCGACATCTTCATTGTGTTTGCCACGATCGACCACCAGCTGGGGTACAAGGGCATCACGGCCTTCGTCATCGAACGCGGCACGCCAGGATTCTCCATCGGCAAAAAGGAAGACAAGCTGGGCATTCGGGCGTCGAGTACCTGTGAACTGGTCTTCGAAGACTGCCTGGTGGACACCGACGCCGTCCTCGGGGATGTCGGCAAAGGCTACAAGGTCGCCATCGAAACGCTGAACGAGGGCCGAATCGGGATTGGTGCCCAGATGGTCGGGCTCGCGCAGGGAGCGCTGGACCACACGATTCGTTACACGAAGGAGCGCAAGCAGTTTGGCTCCGCGATTGCCGACTACCAGGGTGTGCAGTTCCAGCTGGCGCGGGCCGCCATGGACGTGGAACTGGCCCGGCTGTCGGTCTACAACGCCGCCAGGCTTCGCGATGCCGGCCGGCCGTTCCTGGCCGAGGCCGCCATGTGCAAGTTGTTTGCGTCAGAAACCGCAGAGCGCACGGCTTCGCTCGCGGTGAATCTGCATGGTGGCAACGGATTCGTGAAGGACTACCCGGTGGAGAAGCTCTACCGGGACGCCAAGATCGGTCAGATCTACGAAGGCACCTCGAACCTGCAGTTGCAGACGATCGCCAAACACCTGCTGGGGTAAGAGCCGCGGCCTTGAGACCCAGGCCGCGCTACGTACGGAAATGTCGTTACGCCAGGATGTCGGCAGCGATGATCATCCGCTGCACTTCCGACGTGCCCTGATAGATCTCGGCCGCGCGAATGTCCCGGAACAGGCGTTCAATCGTGGACCCGCGCCGGTACCCTTCAGACGCGAGAATCTGCATGGCGCGGTCGGCCGCCCGATGTGCGGCCTCGGACGCCTGCAGCTTGGCCATCGCCGCCTCGGTCGTGGCTCTGGGTGCGCGGTCGCGCGCATCGGCCGCGCGCCACATCAGCAGGCGCGCCGCTTCGAGATCCGTGGCCAGATCCGCGAGCTGAAACTGAATCGCCTGGAAATTGCCGACCGGCTGCCCGAACGCGACGCGAGTGCGCGAATAGCGCACCGCTTCATCAAGCGCGGCCTGTCCGACGCCAAGCGCCTGCGCCGCAATCGCCACACGGCCACCCTCAAGGGCGCGCATCGCGAGCCTGAAGCCACGCCCCGGTTCGCCCAGCAGGGCGCCCGCACCCACACGCACCTCATCAAAGTGCAGGTCCATGCAACCCAGGCCCCGCACGCCCAGCGAATCGGGCGACGGCACGCGGTTGATGCCCGGCCGATCGAGGGGCACGAGGAACGCGGAAATACCTCGCCCCCGCACATCCGGCTGCGTCGACGCAAAGACGATAACCACCTCGGCGGCATCGGCGTTGGCGACCCAGACCTTGCGGCCGGAGATCACGTACCCCTGATCATCAAGGCGCGCGAACGTCTGCTGGTTCCGCGCATCCGATCCTGCCTGTGCCTCTGACAACGCAAACGACCCCAACGCCTCGCCGGAAGCGAGTCGGCGCAGCCAGGTCTCTTTCTGGACGTCGGTGCCGAACTCGTGCAACGGTTCGGCCACGAGTGAGTTGTTGACTGACAGGATCACGGCCACGGTCGCACTGGCCGCCGAGACCAACTCGAGCGCTGCGGCGTAGGTGGCGTAGCTCTGCGCCAAGCCTCCCACGGACTTCGGCAGGGTCATGCCGGCCAACCCGAGCGCGGCCGCCTCGCGCACCACGTCGCGAGGAAAGATCCCGGTGGCATCGATCTCGGCCGCTCGCGGTGCGACCCGGTCACGAGCGAACGTGCGGACGATGTCGAGAAACGCGTCTTCTTCAGTACTGCGAGAGAACTCCATGGATCCTTTCGACGGTCAAGCGGTGTGGGCCAGGCGCGACAGAATCGGCCGAAGCCGTTCGGCTGTGCGGGCCAGATCTTCCGGCAACACGCGGGTTTCGCTTACCACGGTCATGAAGTTGGTGTCCCCATTCCACCGAGGCACCACATGCATGTGCAGATGATCGAGGACGCCGGCGCCGGCCGACTTCCCGAGGTTGAGCCCCATATTGAAGCCGTGGGGCTGATACAACTCCTGCAAGGCCATCTCCACGATCCGCGTCAACCGCATCATCTCGGCGGCCTCGTCAGGCTGCAGGCCGGACAAACGCCCGACATGCCGAGCAGGCACCACCATCAGATGCCCGTTGTTGTAGGGATAGAGGTTGAGAATCACGAAACAGGAGGTGCCCCGGTACACGATGAGTGACTCATCCGCGCTGGTGGCCAGCGCCTGACAGAACACGCATCCGGGAGTGTCCTTGCCGGACGCCGTCACGTATGCCAGCCTCCACGGTGTCCACAGGCGATCCATGCGTGGGCGCTAGGCGCCACGTTCCCCATCGGGGCTGGACCGTTCGGTCGCACCGGATTCGAGCGGCCCAGGCGTCTGGTTAATCAGATCCTTCAGCTCCTTGCCCGGCTTGAAATACGGCACTTTCTTCGGCGGCACATCCACCTTGTCCCCGGTCTTGGGATTGCGCCCCTTGCGTGGCTCGCGCTGGCGCAGCCGGAAGCTGCCAAACCCGCGCAGTTCGATCTTTTCACCGCGGTGCAGCGCGTCAATGATCGTCTGAAACACGCTGTCCACGATGACCTCGGAGTGTTTCTTCGTGAGGTCGGACACGCGGGACACTTCTTCGACGAGTTCGGCTTTTGTCATGGTCGGCGGCGGCCGCCAACGGCCGCTAAGCACTGGATTATCCGACACTTAGGGGGAATCGGTCAACGCCCCACTTACCGCCGGATCACGAAGATCAAATCCAGGCCCGCGGCTTCAGTACGCGCCGACAGGTCTGCGGCGTCCCCACCGGTCGAAATGGTCGAGACGATCCGGAGAAACTCGGTCAAACGGTACTCAAAGGACAGGCGCTGGGCCCCGGCCGTGCCGAACTCGTGCCTGAATCCCACAAACAACTTGTCGCTCACCTGGCGTCCCACCACGACGGTCGTCCCGGCCCCGACGCCTTCGCCTGTCTGGATCTCAAATACATCCAGATCCAGCGCGCGGGCCACCGAGTCGGCGAGGGGCGTTGCCAGCGCACCGGCCGCAACCGTGGTGGCACGCGCCGCAAGCGACGTCCGCTCGCCTTCGCCCAACTGGCTGATCGGCCGTCCGAACGCCACGAGCGAGAGAATGTCGGCCTGATCCAGAGGTGGCTGGCTCGAGAGCGTCAGGCTCGGTTCGGCGGCCGTGCCTCGAATGCGAATGGTCACCTCAACGCCGGTGATTTCGCGCTCGGCCGTGATGTCGAGCGTGGGGTTGGTCATGTCGTCGCCGCGGAAGCGCAGTACGCTGCCTCGAACGATATCGAAGCGGCGCCCCTGGAAATCGTACGTCCCTCGCACCACCGCCACTTCGCCGAGTAGAGCCATCTCGTTGCCCGGCGTCTTGCGGATGCTGAGCCGGCCACCCACCGTGAGGTTGACATCGCCCAGCCCAATCACGCCTTCCTCGGTCTGGATCCCGCGGCCCCGCACCACGACGTTGTCGGGCAGTACGAGTTCGATGCTGACGGCAGAGTCGACGAACATCACGGGCAGGGGCGGAATCTCGGCGTCTGCAGAGGGCGGGGGTGTGCCCACCGGCCCCAGGGCGATATAGCCCTGTGCGACGACAAACTCTCGCAGCAGGCGATCGACCTCCACGCGGCCCCGCTCGACGCGAATCGTGCCAAGCACATTGGGCGTCACGAGGTCACCGCCGGCCGTCAAGTCAGCGCTGATGACGAGTTCGCCAAACTCGTTACGGAGCAGGAGGAACTCGTCGGCACGCGCGCGGAGGTTGACGGCCTTCGACGCTTCACTCGCCAGCACGTCCAGGCTGCCCTCCATCCGCAACGGGTGCCCGTCTTCGTCGAGGATCACGAATCGGTCCACCACCATGACGGTCTCGTCGAAGCGCAGCGCCGCATTGAGCCCCCGGTACTTTGCCCCAAGTTCCGGCACGCGAAACTCGACCTCCTGCATCCCAGCGGTGCCAGTGGCCAGCAATTTCTCGATCGTACCGGTCAGCAGGACGTCCACATCCGCCGCGCCCTTCAGATCCCGCACCCACGGCAGCGCGGGCCCGAGCACCGCGACATTGGGAATCTTGCCGGCCACCTGCACCCTGAGCGGAGTGCCGGCGCCCGCGTCGGCCGCCGCGACCGGCACGGTGCCTACAACGGTCAACTGGGCCGAGTCGTCCACGTCCAGCTTCACGTCGAGCGTGGCCTCACCCGACGTGTAGTCGGCCTTGCCACTGAACGACCGGAACGGAACGTCATCGGCGGTTCCTTCACCGACATCAAACCGGCTGGTGACCTGGGGGTCAGCCAGCGACCCCGTGATGCGCACCTCGCCGCCCAGTTGTCCTTTGACGCGGTCCTCGCCGACGAGAATCTTGAAGAGTCCCCCGACGGCCACGCCATCGGCGCGCACCACAATGCCCTCAGCCGCAGGGCCCGACGCGTCGGTCGCGAGTGCACCCGCGATGCTGATCCGCTGGTCGCCGTTGACCAGACTGAGGCCTTCAATGGACAACGCGCCCGCGGTTTGCTGAATGCGGCCCGTGGCCCCGGCCGCGAGTTGCCAGGTCTCGCCCGCGCTCGAGAGATCAGCGCGCGTGACCGAGGCCTCGCGGCCTTCCGGGTTCAGCAGGATGGTGGCGCTCGCGTTGAGCCGACGGTCGGGCTGCTCAAGCACCGCTTCGACGTCGGTGCGCACACCATCGAGTTTCGCCGTGATGATCGCGCGCTGAAGCGTCTGGCCGGCGACCTCGATGAACACGCTGTTGACCTTGGCATCGCCTCGCAGCCGGGCCATGTCCCACTCGGGAGCCACGAGCTGGAATGTGCTGTCCAATCCCAGCAGGCGCACGGCGTCATAGACCAGTTGTGTGCCTCGTGCATGGCCCGTGATTTCAGGCGCGGTCGCCGACCCCGTGATCGTGCCTTCCGCGTGCGCGGCCCCTTCGAGCGCGGTTCCCGCGAACTCACTGACCGGTCGGAGATCCGGGGCATCCACGACGAACGTCAGATTGGAGGTGCCTGATCCGCTCACGGCGAGGGCGCCCTCGACCGTCGCGTCAATCCCGTTTCCCGTCACACTGGTCTCGGTGAACGTGGCCGTGCCGGCCGCAAAGCGCACATGCACCAACGCCCGATCGACATCGAGCCCCGACAGGCTGGATCGTCCAAGCGTGACGCGCGCTACACCCGTCATCGACTCGAACGGGATCTCCTCAGCCGTCACATCGTCGATGACCACGTCAACAACCATGTGGCCGACAGGTCGAAGCTCTGCCTCGGGCATCAGGACGAGGCGATCCCAGACGCCGGCGACGCGGCCCTGAGCCGCCAGGGTCAAGCGACCATACACCAGGGTGCCCTGACCATCCATGCCCTGCATCAGTGCGCCATCCACGTTCGCCGACAGTTCGCGAAAGGCGAATGTCATGTCGTGTGACTTGAGTTCCGTCCGCCCCGCCCCGCTGACGTCGAACACCGCGTCCACCGTGAGCGGTGTCTCGCGCAGATACGCGGATTCGAGCTTGAGCGACGGCGCGAGCCGCTGCGTGTCGAGGTTCGACACACGGCCCACTGCGTGGTAGGTCAGGTCTTCACCTTGCGCCTTGATGTCGACCGTCGTTCCAGCCGCCAGCGTCGCCCCCTCGAGGGTGGTCTCCTGCAACGTCGCCTTCGCCGACCACTCGGTGCCGGCGATGGTGACCTGGTACGCGGCGTTGACCGACGTTTCAAGCGCCGGGTAGAAATCAAGAACGGCCGGCAGACGCCGGACGTCGAGGTGCTGCACATCCCCCTGTGCGGCGAAGACCTCGGTCGCCGCAGTCCACCGTACGGCGGCCTGAGTGGCTGCGCCGTACGCCGCGCCGTCGACGTTGGCGCTCACGCCTGTCGCATCGATTCGCCCTTTTGTCTTGAGAGTCGATGCCGCATAGCCAAAGAGCTGGACGTCCGAGAGGCGGCCATCAAACGTCCCGGTGACGCCAAGCGCCGCGGACTCGACAAACCGAAGGTCAATCGTGGCATCTCCGCTGAACCGGCCCGCGTATTCGGGGTCGGCCAGGAGGGGCCCAAGGTCCAGTCGGACGACCCGCACCGTTCCCACAACCGCCATCGTCTCGGTGAGATTCGCGACAACGTCCGTGGTGATGTCGCCGGCCCCGGATTGCACCGTGCCTTTGACCTGCACGGCCGACAGCGGGCCGTTCCACGTCAGGTCGAATGAGGGCCGAAGGGTCCGGGTACCGATCGCGCCCAGATACGGCGCAAACTCGGGGAGCGATACCCCCGTGTCGCTGACCAGGTGTCCTTCAGTCGTCATCGGCGACGCGCCGACCGACATCTGTGCCCGGCCTGTCAGGCGGCTCTGCGCGGTTTCGAGCGTCAGTTCGTCGATCCGCATCTGGTCGCCGCTCAGTTCCAGCCGGCCAGCCATTTGACGGACGACCAGGCCTGCGGTGACCTCCCGGCCCGAGAACCGGCTCGACGACACCTGGATGTTGCCGGCGGACATCATGACTCCACCATCGAGGGTGACGTCGGCCATCTCGCGCCGCGCCGAGACCGCAGGCACCACCACGATGTGCCCGCGCGTGAGATGAATCTCCGGGAAGGCGAACGTGCCGCCGGCATCAGAGTCAGCGGCGTCAGACTCGGACAGGCCCTTCACCGCCCAGCCGTTCGTGCCCTCCTCCACTGTCACGGTCAGGCCATCGACATCGAGACGTGACAGCCTGATGTCGCCGCCGAGCAAACCGACCATGTTGTAGCTGGCCGCGACGTGGTCCACCGCCAACACCACAACGCCGGCCTGGCGGATGCGAACGCCGCGCAGGGTCGCTGACGACCACAAGCCGCCTTCCAGACGCTCAACGCTGATCTCGCCGTCCACCGCGCCGGCAACCTGGCGTACCACGAAGTCTTTGACTCGTGCCTTGCCCCATGGCGTCTGCAGCACGAGCCATGCGGTCAGCACCAGCGATGCCACAAACAGCAGACTGCGGACAATCCAACGGCGCACCGTGGCGCCGGTCATGGTTGACACCTACGGTTAGAACGCATGCCCAATACTCAGGTGAATGCGATAGGACCGTTTCTGCGGCTCGCCCTTCACGCGCAATCCTTCAATGGGATTGAGCTGGAAGGCGACGTCCACACGCACCACGCCAACCACGGTGAGATACCGCAGTCCGCCACCGGCGGCGTACGAAAGGTCGCGCGTCGAGAAGTCCCATTGCTCCGGGCCCACGCGGCCCGCATCGACGAATGCGACACCACCGACCGGGCCAAAGATCGGAAACCTGACTTCCGCCGATCCCTCGAGCACACTTCGGCCGCCGACCGGGACACCCGAGGCGCTGGTGGGACTGATCTGAAACCGGCTCCAGCCGCGCACGCTGCTCGATCCGCCAAGAAAGTACCGCTCCGAGAACGGAAAGGCGGCATTGTTTTCGGCGATGAGCGTCCCAGCCCTCACTCGACCTGCCAGGCGAAGTCGACCGCGCACCGGCAGGTATCCCCGCACCTCAGTGGCGAGTTCGTCGAATCGAAAGGTGCCACCAAGCCACGGCGCGACGTGGACCGCCCGCACCGCGAGTGTGATGCCCTTGGACGGGTCGGCCGGCGCATCGAGCGACCGCCGGCTCAGATCAAGCTCGACACCCGCCGCCGTCCCGTCGCCGCGCCCGGTCACCGGGTCCAGGCCAAGCGAAATGCGCTCGTCCACCGAACCGAGATCGCCAAGCGCTTCGTCGCGCACCTGGTACTTCAGCCGCTCATTGCGGTACGTGCCGGTCGCCTCCCAGCCGGTCACGACTGCCGCCGCTGCCGTCTTCCTGCCGCCAAACGCGTGACGCACAGAGACAGACCCGCCGGTACTGCGTGACGAGAACAGCGTTTCCTCCCTCCACCTCGCGCCGGCCTGCACGCTCAACGTGCCGCCGGTCGGCAGAAGGTACGGGTGTTCATACCCAAACCCAACGTCTCGCAGCACCTTGGAGTACTTCGCATTCGCCACCAACTGGCTCCCGTTGCCGAAAAAATTCTGGTCACGCCATTCGAACGTGCCGCGTACGCGGTCCTCGGTGCCATACCCCACACCAAGCTCGAACCGGTGCCGCTTGGCCTCCGTCACCGTCGCCACCATCGGCAGCACGGAGACCTGCGCCTCCCGCCCAGCGGGATCGGGCGTCAGGTTCGCGAATTCAAATGCCGGAATACCCGCCAGCCGGCGCTGGCTCTTCATGACTTCGCTTTCCTGATACAGGTCCCCTTCGTCGAACGTGACCGCGCGGCTGACGATGACCTGCTTGGCCCGCTTGAGCCCGTTCACGGTGAGCGCTCCAAATCGCGTCTCGGGTCCCGGGATGGCCACGATGGCAATGCCGACAGCGCCCGAAGACGGCGCCCGTTCTTCGATCGTGACACGAGCGTACGGATACCCATGTTCGCGCAGCAGACCAAGAACTCGATCGCGCGACCTGATGAGGCTGGCACTGTCTCGTCGCCCGCCGGCCTTGATCGGAAGGTCCTGTGCGGGCCCGGTGATGGATTCCGCGACGCCGTCCAGGCCCTCGACGGTGACCGCTGACATCAGCAACGGTGCCCCCTCATTGATCGCCACCCGCAGGGCGATCGATCGGCCGTTTTCGCTGAGCGTCACTTCATCGAGGCGCACGCGCACATCAGGAAACCCCTGATCGACGTGGAACGCCCGCAGCCTCGTCAAATCCGCATCAAGAATCCGCTGATCAAATGGCACCCAATTCGACCAGGGCCATCGGCTGGCCTTCCGAGTCCGCATGACCGAACGAAGCACCGGATCGGCGAACGCCTTGTTGCCCACAAACGACAGGGCCGACACCTTTACCTCCGGCCTGTCCTGCCGGGCCGTGGCGATGGCCGACGTACCCAGCGCCATCGCGAGGACCGCCGCACACCAGCGGGAGGACGTCGTCGGCTGTTTCATGGACCACATCGCCTCGATGATCCCCCAGACGGCCGCTGGGTAAAAGTGCGGGATTGCACAGCCAGGAAAAAAAGGGCTGTCGCGGCGCGAACGCCACAACAGCCCCGAGAGTGGCGCGGCCGAAGCCGCGCCCTGCGCTGCGCCTTGCGTCTACTTCAGATGCTTGAAGTGATCGCCCAGCGTGGCCTCAGGTCGTCCGCTGGAATCGGTGTAGGCTTCCCAATCCGCCCGGAACTGTTCGTCCTTGAGCGCGCGGATGCTCAGGCCGATCTTCCGCTCTTCAGGCACCAGGCGAATGATCTTCATCTGGTAGTTCTCGCCCGTCTTGAGTTCCAGTTTTTCGCCACCAGCCGCCGCGTCAAACTCCGACACATGGATGAGGCCTTCGATTCCCTCGGCCAGTTCGACGAACGCGCCGAAGTTGGTGAGCCGCACGACCTTGCCTTCAACCACATCGCCGGCGTGGTTCTTGTCGAAGAACTCCTTCCAGATGCCGGTCTGCAGCTGCTTGAGCCCCAGCGACAGCCGCTGGTTCTCGGCGTCGATGCTCAGCACCTGCGCCTCCACATCGTCGCCCTTCTTCAGCACTTCCGACGGGTGTTTGATCTTGCTCCACGACATGTCGGAGATGTGAATCAGGCCGTCGATGCCATCTTCCACTTCCACGAACGCGCCGAATTCGGTGAGGTTGCGCACCTTGCCGTTGATCGTCGTGCCGATGGGGTACTTGTCCGTGAGCTCGTTCCACGGATTGTTCTCCACCTGCTTGAGGCCCAGCGAAATGCGCCGCGCGCCCGGGTCCACTCCAAGCACCATCGCTTCAACCGAATCGCCCTGGTTGAGCACCTTTGAGGGGTGCTTCACGCGCTTGCTCCAGGACATCTCCGACACGTGGATCAGGCCTTCGACGCCGGGCTCGAGTTCGATGAACGCGCCGTAGTCGGTCAGGCTGACCACCTTGCCGGTCACGCGAATGCCGGCCGGGTACCGCTCCATGACGTTGCTCCACGGATCCGCTACCAGCTGCTTGTGGCCGAGCGAGACGCGCTCTGTGGCCGGGTCGTACTTGAGCACGATCACATCGATGTCGTCGCCCACCTTGACCACTTCCGAGGGGTGCGTGACGCGGCCCCACGACATGTCGGTGATGTGCAGGAGGCCGTCGATGCCGCCCAAGTCGATGAACGCGCCGTAGTCGGTCAGGTTCTTCACCGAACCGCGCAGGACCTTGCCGTCGGCCAGTGTGTCGAGCGTGACTTTCTTCTTCTCGGCGTTTTCTTCCTCAAGCAACGCCTTGCGCGACAACACGATGTTGCCCCGCTTCTTGTTGACCTTGATGACGCGCATGCGCAGTTCCTGGCCCTTGAGAGCGTCCAGGTTGCGCACGGGCCGCACGTCAATCTGCGATCCGGGCAGGAAGGCCCGCACGCCGATGTCAACGGCAAGTCCGCCCTTGATGCGCTCGATGACGCGACCGATGACGACGCGGCGATCGAGGAAGGCCTTTTCGACCTCATCCCAGATCTTCATCTTCTCGGCCTTTTCGCGCGACAGCACGACGTAGCCTTCGCGGTCCTCGGTGCGCTCCAGGAGCACATCCACGACGTCGCCGGCCTGAGCCGCGATGTGCCCGTTTTCGTCGATGAATTCTTCGATCGCGATGATGCCTTCAGACTTGAAGCCGACATCCACCACCACTTCGGTCGGGGTGACCTTCACGACCGTGCCCTTGACGACTTCACCTTCCGCAAGATTCCGGAAGCTGGTATCGTACAGATCCAACATTCGCGCGTACTCTTGCTGGTCGACATCAAGGTCGGTGTGCATTGCGGAAAAGCCTGAATTTCCCGGTTTCGGCTTCTGGCCAGAATGGCCGTGCGTCTTTATCGTTGTTTCGTCTACATTACCCATTGAGTTCTGGGGCCTCCTGGGCGGCCCTTCGTCGAATTTCCAGCTTCGACGGGCTGTCGGTGTGTGCCCGCCGGATTGCGGACAGCAGACGATTATCCGTCAGAGCCGCGCCATAGGTCAAACATCGTTACCGCAGGAGAATTGTGATGGCCAAGACACCCACAAAGACGCGTTCAAAAGCAGGAAAGCCGGCCCGCAAGGCCCTCCCGAAGGCCGTGAAGAAGAAGGCCGTGAGCAAGAAGGCCTTGAAGAAAGGGGCGAAGAAGCCCCTGAAGAAAATGGCCAGGAAACCGGCAGCCACGCCCGCGCGGAGGGCCGCGAAGAGGGCGGCCAGACCCAAGGCGACGGCGGTGGTCCGCAAGGTCGCCAACGTCGTGACGAAGAAGGCGGCCGCGCCGGCCAGGAAGCCGGCTCCGGTCAAGAAGACCGCGCCTGCAAAGAAGGCGGCCGTGCCGCCCCCGGCGAGGCTGCAACGCCAGCGCCGCGTACTGCCAGAGGCGGAAGCCGGGGCTTTCACTGGAGTCAGCAACGATTCGCGGCTCCTGAGTTCAGCGCGATCGGGCCACGACGAACTGCGCGCGGAGTTGAAGCGCCATACCGAAGGCGGGCCAGAGCTGACGGCGGGCGACGTGGACGCGAAGTGGCAGGACGCCTACGCGCTGGGCGATGAGGCCCCCGGCGGCGACAACATGACGCCCGATCAAGACCGCGTGGACGACATTGGCAAGGCCCTCGGCGTCGAATACGCCGACGATGAAGAACTGATGGGGGGCGACGAAATCGCCGCGCGCGACGTCGACCGCTGGGAGCTGGACCCGGAATCTAAAGACGAGGACGAATAAGATTCATCACCTGGGATACCACCGCGTCGATCGGCACACCCGTCGTGTCGATGTAGACCGCATCGGGGGCCAGCATCAGCGGTGACGCAGCCCGGGTGCGGTCCGACAAGTCTCGCGCCTCGAGCGCCTGGGCGATTTGCCCGACATGGTCCGGCGCGGTGCCGGCCTGCCCCGCCGCGTGCGCGGTGTCCCACGCCCGCCGCCGTGCGCGTTCGTCCGGCGACGCGTCGAGGTAGATCTTGACCGGCGCTTCCGGAAACACGACCGAACCAATATCGCGGCCTTCCATGACGACGCCCCCCGCACGACCCATCTCGCGTTGGCGGGCCACCAGAACGCGGCGCACGTCTGGATGCCTGGCCACGGTCGCGGCCGCGGCATCCATCGCCGTGGTACGAATCGCCGACGTCACGTCGTGGCCGTCGATGCCCACACGCCCGTCCAGATCAAACACCGCACGCTCCGCCACGCCGGCAACGGCCGAGCCATCCTCCAGCGCCACACCCAGATGCTCCGCGCGCCAGGCCACCGCGCGGTACATCGCGCCTGTATCCACGTGCCGAAACTTCAACTGGGTCGCAATGGTTCTTGCCACGGTTCCTTTGCCCGCACCCGATGGACCATCGATGGCGATTAACACGTCCACTATTATTCACTGCGTGGGACCACACGGGAAATGTGTGCACGGGGAATGCGTGTGAGAACGCGGCGGTGGTTGCGAGTGGCCGCGGTCGTCATGGCCGGCGGCGCCGCCCTGGCGTGGTTCGCGACGCCTTACGTCAAGGCGCTGGCATTCATCATCGATGTGTCGGGTCGCGACGTGCCTGGGCGCCGTTGGCTGCCGGTGCAGGTGCGGCCGGTGGACGCCGAGACCATTGCGGTGGCCACGCGCCACGGCGCGATCGAGGGGCGACTGTACCGGCCCATGGGCATGACGGGTGGCGCATCACGCACCGTCCTGGTCGTGCCTGGACTCCACGCGGCGGGCGTGGAAGAACCGCGGCTCGATCGACTCAGCCGTCGATTGGCGGGCGAAGGCATCACGGTGCTGAGTCTGCCGTTACCGGACCTGCGGAAGTTCCTGGTCACCCCGCGATCGACTGACATGATCGAAGACGCCGCGCTTTGGCTGGCCAACCAGCCGGCGATCACACCGGGCGGGCAAATCGGATTGATCGGCATCAGTTTCGGAGGTGGACTGGCGCTCGTCGCCGCGGGGCGGCCGTCGCTCGCGAACCGACTGGACAGGGTCGTCACGTTCGGGGCTCATGGCGACTTGCCGCGGGTCATCCGGTACGTATGCACGGGACTGCTGCCTGACGGCGCGCCGCAGCCCGCCCATGACTACGGGGCGGTGCTCGTCCTGATCGCCGCGCTACCGCACCTGGTGCCGCCCGAGCAAGTGGCGCCCCTGGACAGGGCGGTACGCGTCTTCCTGGACGCGTCGATGGTGGACGTTTCAGAGCCGGCGCGAGCTGCGGCCCTGTTTCGCGACGCGCGCGATCTGGGCGCTGCCCTTCCAGAGCCGGCACGCTCGGTGATGGCCGATGTCAGCGCCCGTGACGCCACGCGACTGGGGCCGCGCCTGGTGGATTTGGCCGAGCGCGTCGGCGGCCATCCCGCGTTGTCGCCGGAACGTTCGCCAGCCGCGCACGCGCGTGTCTTTCTGGTGCACGGCGCGGTGGATACCGTGATTCCGCAAACCGAAACGCCGGCCGTGGCCGCATTCCTGAAACGCTCCGGCGCTTCAGAGGTGAACTGGCTGCTGACGCCCACCGTCTCCCACGCCGACGCAACGGCCAGTGTCACTGCGTCAGACGTCTGGGCGCTGGTTCGGTTTTGGAAACAGATATTCACATGAAGAGCGCCCCGTCAGGTCTTCATGCCTTCATGTGAACCCGTGATGAGGCTCTTCACTTCATCGGGCGAAAGCTCCCTCACCTGCCCTGGCTTGATGCGGCGATCGGTGATCGCGCCAATCCGCGTGCGTCGCAGCGACATGACGTGGTGGCCGGTCAGCTCGCACATCTTGCGCACCTGGCGGTTGCGCCCTTCGCGGATGATGATCTCCACCATCGTCTGCGGTTCCTTCTTGCTGGGGTACGAACGAATCACGCGCACCTTGGCGGGCAGCGTGCGACGGCCATCGATCACGATGCCACGCGACAGGCGCTCCAGATCTCTCGCGTCGGGCAACCCCGTGACCAGCACTTCGTATGCGCGTTCCAACTCGTGTTTGGGATGCGTGACTTTTTCGGCAAATCCCCCGTCGTTGGTGAGGATGATCAGACCTTCCGAGTCGTAGTCCAGACGCCCCACCGGATAGAAGTAGCCTCTGATGCCTGCCTTCGAGAGGACCTCGATCACGGTCATCCGGTTCTGCGGATCCGATCGGGTGCTGACCACCCCACGCGGCTTGTACATCAGGTAATAGCGGCGATCGGCGTTCAGCTTCAGGCGACGGCCATCCACGCGAATGTCATCGCGATCCGGATCGGCCCTGGTGCCCAGCTCGTCCGCGACATGGCCATTCACGACCACTCGCCCCTGCGTGATCAGTTCTTCGGCCACACGACGCGACGATACGCCGGCGTGCGACAGGATCTTCTGCAGGCGAACCCCGCTTGATGGCGGCTTACTGGATCGGGTCATCTGTTTGACTGGCGGAACTGGAGACATCAGTACTCACTTCCGTCAGTGCCGCCACTGCCCCATTCTCAAACGGCAGCGCCGTCTGCGGCTCAGCGTCACCGAGTCCCGTGGGCAGATCGAAGCCCAAAAGCTCCGACATGTCTTCGACCTTGGGCAGGTCCGAGACGTCGTTGAGGCCGAACCTCTCGAGGAACTCCCGCGTGGTGCCGTACATAAACGGGCGGCCCACAACGGCCTTGCGGCCGACGATCTTGACCAGCTTGCGGTCGGCGAGTGTGCCCAGGACGCCGGAGGTGTTGACGCCACGAATCTCGGCGATTTCGGGCGCCGTGACGGGCTGCCGATACGCAATCACTGCGAGCGTTTCCAGGGCCGCCACCGACAGTTTCTGGCTGGTGCGTTCGTGAAACAGGCGGCGGACCCATTCGTGCAATTCGGGCCGGGTGACGATTTGGTAGCCGCCCGCGATCTCCACGAACTGCAGGCCCCCGGCACGGCCATAGTCCTGCTTGACGGCCTCGACGGCGGCCGCGATGTCTTCCTTCGGTTCGTTGTCGAGCAGCTTTCCAAGACCCTTGAAGGTCACCGGCTCGGGCGACGCAAAGATCAGCGCTTCTACAATTGCCTTCAACTCAGACATGTCGATCAGGCCTCACCGTGCGCAAACTCGGGCGCACCCTGCAGCTTCTCGCGTTTGTAGACGCGAATGGCACCGAAATTCGCCTGCTGGAAGACCCGCACCAACTTCAGGCGAATCATCTCGAGGAGCGCCAGGAACGTGACGACAATGCCCGGCCTGGTCTGCACATCCGCGAACAATTCCTCAAACCCGCACGCCTCAGTGACCGACAGCCGCGCGAGCAGCAACTCGATGCGGCTCTCAATGGAAATATGCTCGGCTGGCAGATAGACCTTCGGCCGGTTGCGGGCGCGATCGATGACCTGCCGGAACGCCGCCATCAAGCTGAACAGGTCCACTTCCACCTCGGGTTCCGGCGTCTCTCCCACGACCTCGGCCACGCGCCCGTCGGGCCGTCCCCACTGCGCGCTCCGCTGAATTTCGCGATCGTGCAGGAGCTCGGCGGCGGCCTTGAACTGCTGATGCTCGAGCAACCGGCGCACCAGCGCCTCGCGCGGATCTTCCTCGGGATCCTCCTGGCTCGGGTCCGGGCGCGGCAGCAGTGTGCGCGACTTGATGTGAATGAGCGTGGCGGCCATCACCAGGAAGTCGCCCGCGATGTCGAGGTCGAGATCCTGCATCAGGTCGAGATAATCCAGGTACTGCTTGGTGATGAGCGCGATGGGAATGTCGTAGATGTTGACCTGATGTTTCTTGATCAGGTGCAGCAACAGATCCAGCGGCCCCTCGAACCGCTCCACGCGCACAGGGTAGGCCTGCAGGGTCGACTCGAAGTCGGCCGGCGCGTCGGCCGACGTGAACGTGCGCTCAGTACTCAAGTTTCACCGCGGCGCGCACACGCGCCATCGTCTCCTGGGCGACCACGCGCGCCTTGCGCGAGCCCTCCACCAGCACCTCGCGCACGTACCCCGGGCGCGCCAGCACCTGGGCGCGGCGTTCCCGCAGGGGATCGAGCCGCGCGTTCACGGCCGCCGCCAGCTTCGTCTTGACTTCGACATCGCCCACCGCTCCGGCCCGGTACCGTGCCTTGAGATCATCCACGTCTGCCACGTTCGGATTGAACACGTCGTGATAGGTGAACACCGGGTTGCCCTCGACGGTGCCGGGGATGTCGGCGCGCACCCGCTTCGGATCCGTGTACATCTGGCGAATCTTCTTCACCACGTCTTCCGCCGAATCCGACAAGTCGATCGTGTTGCCGTAGCTCTTGCTCATCTTGCGATTGTCGAGACCCGGCAGGCGGGGCGTCGATGTGAGCAGCGGCTGAGGTTCAACAAACACCTCGCCATAGAAATTGTGGAAACGCCGCACCACCTCCCGCGAGAGTTCGAGGTGGGGCACCTGGTCCTCGCCCACCGGCACATAGTGCGCGTTGTAGATGATCACATCGGCCGCCTGCAGGAGCGGATACCCGAGGAACCCCAGGTTCGAGAGGTCCTTGTCGGTCATCTGCTCGATCTGCTCCTTATACGTGGGCACGCGCTCCAGCCACGAGATGGGCGTCACCATCTGCAGCAGCAGATACAGTTCGGCGTGTTCGGGCACCATCGACTGAATGAAGAGTGTGCTCGTCTCGGGGTCGAGTCCGGCCGCAATCCAATCCGCCGCATTATCCAGCGCGTCAGCCGTGATGTGCTCGGTGGACGCGTAGTGACTCGTCAGGGCGTGCCAGTCCGCCACGAAGTAATAGCAGTCGTACTCGCGCTCAAGAGCAACCCAGTTCTCCAGCGCCCCGACCAGATGCCCCAAATGCAGGCGCCCGGTCGGCCGCATCCCCGATACCACCCGCTTGTTCGCCATCACAACAGCCATGACCCCAGGAACCGCTGAATCGGCCACACAAACAGATCCAGCACACCCAACAACAACAGCGCGTACAACAGGAAAAATCCAAACGGCCTCGTCTTGTCGATCAGGCGCGCTGCTGATTCTGGCACGATGCCTGCCAACACGTTGCCTCCATCGAGTGGAGGCACCGGCAGCAGGTTGAAGACCGCCAGCAGGGTGTTGAGGAAGACGGCCATGGCCAGAACGCTGGTCATCATGGTCGCGCCCCCCTCCGGCGCCAGCCCGCCCGAGCCTTTCAGCACCAGCCCCGCGCCCAGGGCGAGTACCAGATTGCTGACGGGACCAGCGATCGCGACGATGGCAAAATCACGCCGCGGCGCCTTGAGGTTCCGCACGTCCACGGGCACCGGCTTGGCCCAGCCAATCAAGGGCAATCCCGACAACATCCCGACGAGCGGAAACAGCACGGTACCGATCCAGTCGATATGCGCGATCGGGTTCAACGTCAGCCGACCGAGCCTGCGCGCCGTGGGGTCGCCCAGACGGTCGGCCGCCCACGCGTGCGCCGCCTCGTGAAAGGACAGGGACGCAATCAGGATGATGAATGCGGGGATGACGGCTTCAAGCGACAACGGACCAAGATATCATGGGGTCCCGGGGTCCTGGGGGCCCTGGGTCACCTGTTCGCGAAGTGGTCGATCACGGCCTGCGCGGTCTTCGTGCCCACCACCCGATCGAGCTCCTCACGACTGGCGCGGCGCACGCCGGCCAATGACCCGAACGTGGTCAGCAACTGTTTTCGGCGGCGCGGCCCAATCCCGGGGACCGAATCCAGCTCGGACTGGAGGGCGTTCTTCGTCCGCTTCGCCCGATGAAACGTGACCGCGAACCGATGCGCTTCATCCCGGATTTGCTGCACCAGCCGCAGCGCGGGCGTCTGGTGCGGGAGGGCAATGCCCTCGATGCGGTCGCGCCGAAACAGCAACTCTTCCTGCTTGGCCAGCCCGACGGCGACCAGTTGACCGAGCCCCAGTTGCCGCAACGCCGTGTACGCGGCCGTCAGTTGCCCCTTGCCGCCATCGATGAGAATCAGGTCGGGAAAGGGCCCGCCCTGTTCAAGCACTTTCTGGTAGCGCCGACGCACCACTTCCTCCATCGACGCGACATCGTCTGGCATCGCAGCCACGTCGCGAATGGCAAACTTGCGGTACTCCCCTCGGCGCATCCGCCCCTCAATGCACACCACCATCGACGCGACGGTGTTCGTGCCCTGCAGCGTGGAAATATCGAAACACTCGATACGCCGTGGCAGTGCCGGCAGGTCGAGCACACGCCTGAGCGTGTCCAGCGCCTCGAAGGCCGACACCGCAGCATCGCCAAACTGCGTGTCATACGACAGCGCGGCATTGCGCAGCGCCAAATCCACGAGTCCCCGCTTGTCGCCCCGGGTCGGGGTCACAAGCTGGACGCGTCGCCCGGCCCGTTCGCGCAGCCACAGTTCCAGGGGCTCGCGCACATCGGCCGCGAGTTCCTCGGACAGGAGCACATCGGGCGGCGGGTCGTGCTCGGCGTAGAACTGCTGGAGCGCCGCCTCGAGGACTTCCGGGGCGGTGGGCGGCGCAAAGGGGGACGGGTGTCGATCTGTGGGAAACGCCTGGCTCTGTGCATCTCCGGGCGCCGGATCTACAGAAACAGACGGGGACGGGTGTCGATCTGTGGGAAACGCCTGGCTCTGTGCATCTCTGGGCGCCGGCGTTTTCCACAGATCGACACCCGTCCCCGTCATTTCAATCCGGTCCACCACGCGCCCGCGGCGCATCTGGAACACCTGCACCACGGCGCCGGCCGGGCCGACCTTCACGGCGAACGCGTCACGGTCCCCCAGTGCCGGCGTTGACATCTTCTGCTGCCGATCGCGCAGGGTTTCAAGGGTGCGGATGGCATCACGCAGCGTCGCGGCGCGTTCAAAGCGCTCGTCGATCGAGGCATCCACCATCTCGGTGCGGAGGCCGTCGATCAGTTCGGCCTGTCGCCCCTCAAGCAGCAGTCGGGCCTGCCCCACGGCGCGCTGGTACTCGTCAAGCGAGCACACCGACTCCACACACGGCGCCAGGCAGCGCTTGATGTCGTACTCGAGGCACGGCCGGTCGCGTTTGCCGTCGATCACTTCGTTGCACGATCGAATGCCGAACAGCCGATGGGTCAGCCGCATCGTCTGCCGCGCCAGTGACGCCGGCATGAACGGCCCGGCGTAGACCGACCCGTCACGTTCCACCCGCCTGGCCACCAACACCCGCGGCGCGGCTTCGTTGGTCGTCAGCTGCAGGTACGGGTAGGTCTTGTCGTCGCGCAGCAGGACGTTGAAGCGCGGATTGCGCTGCTTGATCAGGTGATTTTCAAGCGCCAGCGCCTCAACCACCGAGTCGGTCACGATGGTTTCGAGGCGCGTGGCGTCGCGCAGCAGGGCGTCAATGCGCGGGTTGATACCGGCCGCACCCAGGTACGATTTGACCCGGTCGCGGAGCACCCTGGCCTTGCCGACATACAGGGTGTCGCCGGCCTCGTTGTAGAAGAGGTACACCCCGGGTTGCTCGGGCAGCCGGCCAATCTGACCCTTGAGTTCGTGAATGGCCATCAGTTAACATCCGCCGTGACCTTCACGGGCGCGGTCGGCGCCACGTTCAATTTTCCCCTCCGGCTGATCATCGTCACCTGCATCAGGCTGCGGATCCACCCAAATCTTCTCACGTTCACCGGGGTGCTGATCAGCCTGGCGGCCGGCTTTGCGCTGGCCAAGGGCGAATTCGCCATCTCGGGCGTCATCATGCTCGCTGCCAGCGTCTTCGATTACATCGATGGCAAAGTGGCCGTCCAGTCTGGCGCGGACACCAAGTTCGGGGGCTTCTGGGACTCGGTCATCGACCGCTTCTCGGACCTGTCGCTGTCGGTGGGTTTGATCGTCCTGTACGCAAAGCTCGGCAGCACCGACTACGTGCTGGTCACGTCCATCGCCATGGTGTTTGCGACGATGACGAGTTACACGCGCGCGAGGGCCGAGAGCCTGCTGACCAGGTGCAAGGTCGGCTTCATGGAACGCCCCGAGCGCATCGTCCTCTTCATGGTCGGCGCGTTTACCAACCGGATGGCGGCGGTGCTGTGGGTGATGGGCGTGTTGTCGATTGTGACGGTCGCCAACCGCATCTACTACACCTACGTCGAGCTGGAGCACAAGACACACCCGAAGCCCACCGGCCTGGCCGGCGTGCTGTGGCGCGCGTTTTATTGGACCGACGAACGCGCGACGGTGCCGTATGACGTGTGGGTCCTTGCCATTCTCGGTTTCATCATGCTGACGCCGCCACGCTGGCTCGGAGATCCGATGGCGATGGGCGAGCCGGGGTTGATTGGCTGGATTTTGCGCACCGTCGGACCATAGGTCCGTTTACTGAGACTGCCCGAGCGCCGGATCGAAACAGTGGCGGCAGCGCGCCTCGTAACTGTCGCCGGCGCCCACCAGTACCCGCTCTCGTGACGCGACCAGACGCTGCGTATGGTTGGCGGGGCCGCCGCACACCATGCAGATGGCCAGCGTCTTGGTGATGTACTCGGCAATCGCCAGCAGCTGCGGCATCGGCTCGAAGGGCTTGCCCAGGTAGTCCTGGTCGAGGCCAGCCACAATCACGCGCCTGCCCTGGTCGGCCAGCGCCGTGCACACCGCCGGCAGTTCCACGTCGAAGAACTGCCCTTCGTCAATCCCGACCACTTCGGTATCCGGCAACACGAGATCCCACAGCTCACGCGAGGACGTCACGTTGACGGATGGAATGCGCATGTCGCTGTGCGACGTGATGTGCTCAGCGTCGAAGCGGCGATCAATCGCCGGTTTGAACACCTGCACCTTCTGGCGCGCGATCTGGGCTCGCCGCAGACGGCGGATCAGTTCCTCGCTCTTGCCGCTGAACATGCTGCCGGTGACGACCTCAAGCCATCCCGGTCGCGCCGTGTGTGTGTGATCCATGGCCGTCGGACTCGTCGCTACACCCGCGACAGGTAGTCGCCGGTTTCGGTGTTGATGCGAATATGGTCGTCGTTGTTGATGAACGACGGCACAGTGACCACCAGGCCAGTCTCGACAGTGGCCGGCTTGACCTGGGCCGATGCCGTCGCCCCTTTGATGCCGGGCGCGGTATCCACCACCTTGAGATCCACGGTCGGCGGCAAGTGGATGCCCACGGGGGCCTCGCCATAAAACTCCACGCTGATGACAGCCTCGGGCAACAGATATTGCGCCGCCTCGCCGAGGACTTCGGTGGACAGGTGCACCTGCTCGTAGTTGTCGGTGTCCATGAAGACGAACATGTCGGCTTCGCGGTAGAGGTACTGCATCTGCCGTTCGTCAAGAATCGCGCGGTCCACGGTGTCGTCGGCCCTGAACTTGTGGTCCACCAACCGGTTGTTGCCGATATCGCGCATCTTCGAGCGCACATGGGCACGCAGGTTGCCGGGCGTGATGTGCTGGATTTCGAGCACCCGCACCAATGCGCCTTCGAACTTGATCAACATGCCCTTTTTGAGGCGTGAGGCTTGCAGGGAACTCATAGTGTGTCCGGTCCTGAATCGAGGGAACTCGAAATTCTACCAGTTCTGCTAGCATCGTTTCCATGCCTTGGGATCCGGTCCGGGACCTGCTGACCATGCAGGAGCGGCTTGAGAACCTCTTCGGGGACGCGACTCCCGGGTGGATTCCGGCCGCCGATCTCTTTGAAACGGCCGATCAGTTCATCCTGACCGTCGAGCTGCCGGGCCTGGCCCGGACGGACGTGAATATCGCCTTCGCCGCCGACACACTGACGGTGGCGGGCCGGCGCCCCACCCCAGGGGCCTGTGAACGGTACCAACAATTTGAGCGCGCGCAGGGGGCGTTCTCGCGACGTTTCCGATTCGCGGTGCCGATTGACCCCGTCCGGATTTCGGCGGATCTGGCTGACGGCGTGTTGACGGTGACGGTTCCCAAGATCAGCGCGGCCCAGCGCTCGACTATCGAGATTACCTAGCAAGGGGTGCGTGTGAATCAGCTCAAACGAGCGATGGTCCTCGGGTCGTTCCTGGGGTTGGGCGTGATGGCCGGATTCATCCTGGCCGGCCGCCTGGTCTCAACCTCGCCGACGGACTCGGCGCCCCCCCAGGCCATGCCCGGCGCGTCGGCGCGTCCGCAAGTGGCCGCTGGCGCGCTTCCGGATTTGTCGTCGGTGGCCGAGCGCGCGGTGCTCTCGTCGGCGAATATTTCGTCCACCCAGTTTGTCCGCGTCCAGTCCAACCCCATCGAAGATCTGATCTTCGGCCGGCGGGGTGGCGACATGGTGCAGCCGTCGCAGAGCCTGGGCTCGGGCGTCATCGTGTCGGCCGACGGCTACGTGTTGACGAACAATCACGTCATTGGCGACGACCGCGGCCTGCGGGTCGAAGGACTCAAGATCAAGGTCACATTGCCCGACGGCCGCGAGATGGACGGCGCGATCGTGGGCACCGATCCGGCGACCGACCTCGCCCTGGTCAAGGTCAACGCCACCGGTCTGACGCCGTTCACCTGGGGTGATTCCAGCAAGTTGCGGATCGCCGAATGGGTCTTGGCCATCGGCAACCCGTATCAATTCAACCAGTCGGTCTCGCTCGGCATTGTGTCTGCCCTGGCGCGGCCGGATCAGTTCGTGGATTTCATTCAGACCGATGCGGCCATCAATCCTGGCAACTCGGGCGGTGCGCTCGTCAACGCGCGCGGCGAACTGGTTGGCATCAACACCCAGATCTTCTCGCAGTCGGGCGGCTATGAAGGCATCGGCTTCGCGATTCCGTCGAACCTGGCACGTGACGTCATGGCCGATTTCATCAAGTTCGGTGAAGTGCGACGCGGGTCCATTGTCGGGCTCGGGCAGTTGCGCGGATTCACTGTGGAGGAAGCGCGGCAGAGCTAAATCGCCACGATTCCCGGCGTGTTGATCCAAAACATGTACAGGAACTCCACGGCCTACTCGGCCGGCTTGCGGCCCGGAGACCTGATCGTCGCCGTCAACGGACGTGACGTCACAGACCTGGCCAGTTTCTCTCGCCTGGTCGCCGCCGAACGCAGCGGCACCACCGCCAAGGTTGACGTCGTCAGGAACAACCGGCGCGTCACGCTCAACGTGCCCATCGAACAAACACCGAGACGGTAAGGTCTGGGACGACCACGAGGCCAGGCCGGGGCGAGCCCAAACAACGAGGCGATCAGACATGACATCAGCGATGCCACTAGCCAGTCAATTGAGGGTTGAGGATTGAGCGATTGAGGATCGGGATTGGCTTATTGCTGATCGCTGATTGGAATTGTCGGATGGCGAGATCGCGCGATTGTGGGATGGCGCGATGGCCGGATTGCTGGATTGGATTGCTGGGTTGGTGTCCGGGACAGCCAGCCCCGACCCGCTCCGAGCGCCAGGGGTCGGGGCCTGACGGTGTGCTCAATCAGTTCGCCCCTGAAGACATCCTCACCGCCGCCGACCTGAGCGGCGACGCGGCGCTTCAAGCGGGCGTTGCTGGAGCGGTCCTGAGCGCCGAGCTCGGGCATCACCTGGGGCAGAAGTCGGAAGGCCGATTGCGTGTCGCGGAGATAGCGCGCTGGGTTTCACCCCTCGACACACTCGGCTGACCTGAGCCTGTCGAAGGTCAAAGCCCTCGCGACCCTCGGGCTTGAGAACCAGCCCGAGCTACGTACCGGCCGGAGATCATTCCGTACGTAGCCAGCCACATCGCCCAAGCCAGCCAATCGCTCAATTACCCAATCGCTCAATTACCCAATCGCTCAATTACCCAATCGCTCAATTCAGCAACCCCACAATCCGCCATCCCATCCAAGATCAGAAATCCGCAATCCGTCCAATCCCGATCCTCAATCGCTCAATCCTCAATCCTCAATCTCCGCCCTCGCCCTCCACAACCTCTCCGTCCCCACGCGGATGCCAATCCGCGGCGAGTAGCTCACGCCGCGAACGGCAAACCCATGTTCTTCCAGGCGCACAGCGCCCGTGGCCAGGTCGCCCGTGTTGTGGCGCAGGCCGATCCCGAGTGCCTTGCTGAGGTTGCCGGGGCCTGCACAGAGTCGATGCAGAGCCACACCGGGCCTGCGGCGCCGCATCAGATCGACACCCTCGTGCGGCACCAACGCGCGAATGAGGACTGCGGCCGGCAGGCCCTCGCGCTCGGTCACCGCATTCACCAGATGGTGGAGACCGTAGTTCAGGTACACGTACGCGCGCCCGGGAGGGCCGTACAGGGGCGCGTTCCGGCGCGTCGGCCCCGCGGCGGCATGGCACGCCGGGTCGTCTTCGCCGATATACGCTTCCGCCTCGATCACGATGCCCGAGACGCGCCGGCCGCGCCGTTCGTGCACCAGCACTTTGCCGAGAATGGACCGCAGCACGGTCAGCGTGGGCGCGTGGTGCCACCCGGTCCACACGGCAGGCCTATCGTTCAAGCGGCTCGTCGTCGCGCCCGGCCTCAAGCACGGGGGCGAGGTAGTGTCCGGTGTAGGAGTTCGGCGCGGCAGCAATCTGTTCGGGCGTGCCCACGGCGATCACTTCCCCGCCGGCGTCTCCGCCTTCGGGCCCCAAATCAATGACCCAATCCGCGGTCTTGATCACGTCGAGGTTGTGCTCGATGACGAGCAAGGTGTGCCCGGCCGCCAGCAGTTTGCGGAACGCCGCCAGCAGTTTGGCGATGTCGTCGAAGTGCAGACCGGTCGTGGGTTCATCGAGGATGTAGAGCATCCGCTCGCCACCCTGGACACTCAGGTGCGAGGCAATCTTGATGCGCTGCGCCTCGCCGCCCGACAGGGTCGTGGCAGGCTGGCCCAGCCGGAGGTATCCCAGGCCGATCTCTTCAAGCACGCGCAGACGCCGCAGCACCTTCGGTGTGTTGCCAAAGAACGTCAGCGCCTCGCGCACCGTGAGGTCCAGGACCTGGTCAATGTTTCGGCCCTTGTACTGGACTTCCAGCACCTGCGGCTTGAAGCGCTTGCCGTCGCAGTCGTCGCACGGCACGAAGACGTCAGCCAGGAACTGCATCTCCACGCGCACCACGCCGGCACCTTCACACATTTCGCAGCGGCCCCCGGGAACGTTGAAGGAAAAATGACTCGAGGTGAAGCCCAGGGCCTTGGCGTCCTTGGTGGCCGCGAACAACTCGCGGATCGGGTCAAAGGCTTTCAGGTACGTCACGGGATTCGAGCGAGGCGTCCGGCCAATCGGCTGCTGATCCACCAGCACCGTGTCGGTGACGTACTCCATCCCTTCAAGCTGCTCGTAGGCGCCAACGCGGCGATCCCAATCGCCTTTCGCGCGCTTGGCTGCCGCGTAGATCACATCGTGCACGAGCGTGGACTTGCCCGATCCGCTGACACCGGTCACCACCGTCAGGAGGCCGAGCGGAATGTCGACATCGATCCCCTTGAGGTTGTGCTCGGTGACACCGCGAATCTTGATGCGCTGCGCCGTGGGCTTGCGGCGGCTGGCCGGCAGCGGAATTGCCAGGTCGCGACGAAGATACTTGGCGGTCAGCGACCGCTGGTCCTCGAGCAACCCCGGCAGCGGGCCGGCATAGAGGACGCGCCCGCCCTGTTCGCCGGCACCCAGGCCCAGGTCCACGACCATGTCGGCCACACGGATCATGTCCTCGTCGTGCTCGACCACCAGCACGGTATTCCCCTGGTCGCGCAACTGACGCAGAATGGAAATCAGTCGCTCGTTGTCGCGGGAGTGCAAGCCAATCGAGGGCTCGTCGAGCACGTACAGCGTGTCCACGAGCGCAGACCCAAGCGACGTGGCCAGATTGATGCGTTGCGACTCGCCACCCGACAGCGTGGACGACAATCGATCCAGCGCGAGATAGTCGAGTCCGACATCGGTCAGGAATCCCAGCCGGCGGCGCACTTCGTGCAGGATCTTGTCGGCCACCACTGTTTCTTTCTCAGTGAGCGGCAGACCTTCAAAGAACCCGAGTGCGGCCTTGACCGTACGCGCGCAGACCGTATCGATGGTCTCGCCCCCCACACGCACGTCGCGTGCCTCACGCCGCAAGCGGGCGCCGCCACACGACCCACAGGTCTGATAGCCGCGGTACCGACTCAGGAACACGCGCACGTGCACTTTGTATTTTTTTCGCTCGAGCCAGCGGAAGAACCCGCGGATGCCCGCGTACGATCCGCTGGTGCCCTCGTCGTCGGGTTCCGCGTCCTGCCCCGACCCCTCGATGATGAAGCGGCGTTCCTCGTCCGTCAGTTCGCGCCAGGGCACGTCAAGGCGGATGTGCGACTTCTTCGCCGCACGCTTCAGATCGATCAGGCACCCGCGGTAGTGCGGCTTGGTCCAGGGTTCCACGGCGCCGTCAATGACCGACTTGGACGAGTCGGGCACCACCAGGTCCATGTCCAATTCGATGACGTTGCCAAAGCCGTGGCATGTCTGGCACGCCCCGAAGGGGTTGTTGAACGAAAACAACCGGGGTTGTGGAATTTCGTAGGGGATACCGCAATTGCGGCACTCGAACCGCTCGCTGAACCGATGCATCGTGACAGCGGCGCCGGCCGCGTCCACCTCGAGGGCAAACGCCGCGCCCGCGCCCTCGTGAAAGGACGTCTCGATGGAATCGGTCAGGCGCGTCTGCACCGAACCGTCGACCTTGATCCGGTCCACCACCACAGCGAGCGACGTGGCCCCACGCAGCCGGCTGAGGTCAACGTCCTCAAGACTGACCGCCTGCCCATTCAGCCACAGGCGCCCGAACCCTCGCCGGCGCAGGCGATCGAGGGCCGACCGTGCGGGATCCTCCGCCGGCACGGCGGCCTCGGCCACATCTTCGGACGTGAATTCCTCACCCGGATCGAGGTCGGCCGACGAGGAGTGGAGGTCACTCGACATCAGCGGCAGGTCAAATCCGATGAGGAGCCGGGTCCCCTCGGCCAGCCCGATCAGTGTGGCGGCCACCACCTCAGGGTTTTCGCGCTCCACTTCCCGCCCGCACTGACGGCAGATCGTGTGACCAACGCGCGCCCACAGGAGCCTCAGATAGTCGTGAATTTCGGTGGTCGTGCCCACCGTAGACCTCGGGTTCCGGACGCTGTTTTTCTGGCGGATGGCGATGGCCGGCGCAATGCCCTCGATGCTGTCCACATCAGGCTTTTCCATCCGCTCAAGAAACTGCCGCGCATAGGCGGACAACGACTCCACGTAACGTCGCTGGCCTTCGGCGTAAATCGTGTCGAAGGCGAGCGACGACTTGCCCGACCCACTGACGCCGGTAAACACCACCAGCTGGCGGTGCGGCAACGTCAGGTCCACGCCCTTGAGGTTGTGGGTGCGGGCCCCGCGGACGACCAGGGCTCGGGGGGGGCGCGAGGAAGGCGTCGTCGTGTCGTCTGACATGGGTGCCACGGCGGCCGTCTGGACGGCACCGCCAAGCCGCCCATGTTACCCCATCGGCGCAGCCCCATTTGCGATCTCGGGGCAGCTTTGTTATTCTCCGACCGTTCAGACACCATCCCCTGGTTGTTTCTGCCTTGACGCCTTTGCGACCGATTCCGCCTGCAACGCCCGAGTCCCCTGACCGGACGATTGTGTCATTCAGATCCAGATAACGAGGACCGAGAAAGTGGCAGCAGTTCGTTTGTTCGTCGGCAACATGCCCTACGGGGCTACTGAGGCGGACCTCCGCGCGCATTTCGCGCCCGTAGGTGATCCGTCGCAGGTCGTCATTCCCGTTGACCGGGAAACTGGTCGCCCACGCGGGTTCGCGTTTGTCGAGTACATCGACCGCGCGCAAGCCGAAGAGGCGGTGAACCGGTTCAATCAGCAACCGTTCATGGGACGGTCGCTGTCGGTCAGCGAGGCCAGACCGAGGGAGGAGCGTCCGCCAGGCGGATTCGCGCCTCGGCCCCCGGGCGGGGGCTTTACGCCCAGGCCGCCGGGCACGGCCGGCGGCGGAGGTGCCGGCGGCGGGTTCAGACCCAACTCCGGACCGCCCTCGCCTGCCGGACGAAACTTCGGGCCTCCGAAGCGGAAGGGCGCCGGCTCCGAAAAGCGGTGGGACGCCAAGGAGAAGGGCCCCAAAGGCCCACTCAAAGAGCGCTTCAGTGGACGTCTCGGCGGGCTGTACGACGAGCCCGAGGACAGCACGTCAACCCTGTCGGACTTCGACGACCCGGCCGCCACCGCTCAGGACGACGACGAGTAGATTCGGCAAGAGGAACCGATGACGACTCACGTAAAAGTGCTCGGTACCCTGTTCATCGTTTTCGGGGCGTTTTACGTCCTGCTGGCGTTCGGATCGACGGCCATTCTCAGCCTCATCGCCGGCATCGTCGGCTCGCAGGGCGGGGAAGATGCCGCACTGGGAGCATCGATTCTGGGTGTAACCGGCGTGGTGGCCTTCGTGTTCTGGCTCTGCATCGGCATTCCCGGCATCGTCACGGGCATTGGGCTGCTCAAGTTCAAGCGGTGGGCGCGTATCGTCGGCATCGTGCTGTCAGCCATCCGGCTGATCGAGTTCCCCTTCGGCACGATCCTGGGTGGCTACGGCCTCTGGGTGCTCTTCAACAAGGAAACCGAAAAGCTCTTTGAGACCAACGACCTCTGAGGTCTGACCTCAGAGGTCTTCAATGAGCGAATACGTACGGACCTGGGACGGCACCGCGACCAGGGCGCGGAGTTCGGCCTGCACGCCGGAGATGTGCGGTGCGGCGGCATGGCGTGCCAGCGCATCGGCATCCGTCCACTCCTCCACAAATGTGAAGTCGGTCGGGTCCTCCCTGCACTGGAGCAGTTCATACACCAGGCAGCCTGGCTCGTTCCTGGTCGGCTCGATCATTCCAACCAGGATGCGCTTGACGTCCTCGACGGTCTCTGGCCGCGCGACGACGCGCGCGACCACCTGCAGCGACAAGGTCTCAGTCACGGTTCGACAGCCCCCCACCACCACCGGCGCCATTCGCAGGTGCCGGCTTGTTGTTGTCGGGCTTCTGCGGGTTCTTGACGTACTTGTCGAGCCACGCCCCCCAGCGCGCCCACAGGTCCAGCAGCGTCTCTTTGGAGGCCGGGCCGTGATCCTCGAGCGGATACATGTAGAGCGCGGTCGTCTTGCCCAAGCCATTGAGCGCGTGGAACAGGCGAATGGAGTTGTCGGGATCCGTGCCCACGTTCTGGTCGTGGATACCGTGATACATCAGCAGCGCGCCAGTCAGGTTGTTGGCATTGAGGAACGGCGACATGCCGAGATACACGTTGGGGGCCGTCCACAGATCACGCTGCTCGGTCTGGAAGCCGAGCGGCGTCAGCGTGCGGTTGTAGGCGCCGTCACCGGCAATGCCGGCCTTGAAGAATGGCGTGTGCACCATGGCGTTGACCGTGGAAAACGCGCCGTAGCTGTGGCCGCCGATGGCGAGGCGGTGGCGATCGGCCAGACCGCGGCGGTCCAATTCATCAATGGTGGCTGCCAGGTTGTTGCGCAGATCATGCACGTAGTTGTTGTTCATCTGACCGGCGGGTCCCACGATCGGCGTGTCGGGTTCCACGACCGCGTAGCCCAGCCGCACGAAATACTCCATCGACCGCACGCCGAAATTCTGGAACGCGTTCTTGTTGAAGGTGCGGTCGGGCTGGTCGTACGCCTCCTGAGTGGTGAATTCAGCCGGGTAAAACCAGAACAAGGCCGGCAACTTCGTGCCCTTGACGTACCCCGGCGGCAGGTTGACCACGACACGGAACTTGAATCCGTCCGCCCGCTCCACCACAAACCGCTCACGCAGCGCGTTGGTCAGGTCGGGATGCATGTCCTCGTTATTGGTGAGTTGCTTGCGAACCCCGTTCTCCATGAGGAACTGCTGCGGCTGTTGTGTCGGGCCTTCCACCGCCAGCACAAAACGTTTCGCGTTGATGTCGAGTACGCTTGTGACGCGTTCCCACAGATTGTTGTTATTGCTCTCGAAGATCCGCTGCTTCTCACCGGTCTTGATCGCCACCTGATCGATGAAGGTCTTTGGACCCGTTTCGGCGGGCACTTTGTCGTACACGCTCCCGGAGTAAAATACGTTCGCCCGGTCTGCTGAGAGCAGCACCGCTCCCCCGCCGCCCCCCGCGCCGCCGCTGCGGCCACCACCGCCCGCGCCGCTGACACTCATCAGTGTGCCGGGGTTCGCGTAGAAGTCATCGGTGCGGTATTGAATCAGGCGATGCCGCTCGGTGGGCGCCGAGAGGTCCACCGCGAAATCGGCCGTCTGCTGATTGGCCGTCTCACGGAAAAACAACATCTGCATGTCGCCCGAGAAACGATGCCCGGTCATGCGCGTCGGGCTCTCGTAAATCACCTTCTTCGTGGCGTCCGTGAATGGCGCCATCCACTGATACACGCGATCGGGACGCTGAGGTGCCGCGGCCTGACCACCCTGCCGCCCGGCTCCGCCCCCTCTGGGGGCGACGACGGGCGGGGCCGGATCGGCGGTCGCCGTGTCCGCGCCACGTCCTCTCGCCGCCGCGGCCGGCGGCGCTTCCTGTTCGAGGTACGTCAAGCCCTGACCATCTGGACGCCAC
>Ga0105044_10000325_pt1 | contig 57599 bp, 44 predicted proteins | sample MAT01_FD_78092 | JGI IMG/M metagenome (GOLD analysis project Ga0105044, IMG submission 78092) | Freshwater microbial communities from Lake Fryxell liftoff mats and glacier meltwater in Antarctica - MAT-01 | ecosystem: Environmental > Aquatic > Freshwater > Ice > Liftoff microbial mat | place...
CGAATCATCGGCTATGATCTGGCCCGCGCGCTCGCCGTCTTCGGCATGGTCGTAGTCAATTTCAAGACCGTGATGAGTGCGGAGCAGGGAGGCCCGGCATGGCTCGGCGGCCTGGTCGGGCTACTCGATGGCCGAGCGGCCGCGACCTTCGTAGTTCTCGCTGGAGTTGGTATCGCGCTGATCTCCAGAAAGGCACGTACTTCGCAGAACCGCGACCAACTTGCGCAGGATCGCCACACGCTACTCAAGCGCGCGCTCTTCCTTTTCGTCGTCGGGTTTCTCTACACGCCGATCTGGCCAGCCGACATCCTCCATTTCTATGGCGTCTACATTGCCGCGGCAGCGTATCTGCTCGGCACGTCGACACGTCGGCTGTGGACCTACTGCGCGATACTCGTGCTGGCGTTCGTCGTCATGATCCTCACGATGGATTACAGTCACAGTTGGGACTGGAAGACACTCACCTATGACGGTCTGTGGACACCGCTGGGTATGGTCCGCCATCTGTTCTTCAACGGGTTCCACCCGGTCGTCCCCTGGCTCGCGTTCCTCTTGCTGGGTATGGCGATTGGGCGCCACGACATGAACGACCGTTCCGTGCGCAGGCGTGTGTTCATGTGGGGGGCGGGTGTGGCGCTTGCTGCCGAAGGCGTCAGTTGGCTTCTCATCCGTACCATCTCACGGGGATCCGGTCTCGAAGGCCAGGAAGTGGTTGCCCTGCTCGGCACAGGACCGATGCCGCCGATGCCCCTCTATATGCTGGCGGGAGCCGGCACCGCCAGCGCCGTCATCGCTGCCGCGGTTGCCTTGAGCAAACGGTATGAGAACGCGGCGTGGCTCCGCCCGCTCGTGGCGACCGGACAGCTCGCCCTGACGCTCTATGTCGGGCACGTGGTGCTCGGCATGGGCATGCTCGAAGCCATCGGTCGACTGGAGCACCAGACGCTGCCGTTTGCACTGCTAGCCGCAGCCGTATTCTGCGCTGCTGGCGTTGTGTTTGCGCATCTGTGGCGGAGCCGATTCAAGCGTGGGCCACTCGAAGCGATCATGAGGACGTTGACTGAACCACGGAGGCCTGCTGCATAACAACCGGTTGCAGCGGACGGTCCGCTACGCGGCCCGCCGCTGAACCGGAGCGTAGGCCGATCGCGGTGAAGTGGTCGAGGCACAACACCACCGATTGCCTCGGTCGTGCATGGTCCTCCCGATGGTCCTCGAGTAATCTAGCGTGGTTGCGGTGGTTCTCACCACGTCGGTGCCGCCTAACCCGCGCGGAAACCGGCTTGAAGTGCTGGGCGGCGAACTGCCCAAGTACACGCTGGCCGTGACGTTCGGCGACCGATCGCGACAGGTCATCAACTTCCGCCCGGTGCTCCGTGGCGAGTTATTCGGTCCTCTGCGCGATATCGAGGTGTTCAATCAGGTGCGCCTCGATTCCGAGGTCGGGACACTGACGTGGCCCAATGGCGCGGACTTCGATCCGGCGACGCTCCATGATTGGCCGATTGTTCGCAAGCCCATGCTGATCTTGCTTCATGAACACGCGGCCTAACTTGCCGTGCAGCCGACGGCGTCGCGTGTAGTGATGAGCGCCGCCGCGGCTGAAGCCGGGCGTTGGGCGCTACACCTAAGCGTAAATTAGGAGATCGAACCATGACGACAGCTCAAGCAGAAATACTATCTGACGCTTCCCCATTGCGGAGGGAGAACTTGGTCGCCCGGCTCGGTCTTGCCTGCATGGTTGCAGCGCTCCTTTCCGGCGTTTTGAACGGTATCTGGGAGTTGGCCCGCCCCACCATTGGCGATCCGCAGATGTTTGCTTCCGTCCCGCCCGTTCAGCTCTGGGGCCACAGCATTCTTGAGGTCATCAAAGCGGCGGGTTTCCTCGCCGGGCTCTTCGGCTTCTACCTCTACGCCACGAAGCGTGGCCGGATAACGAAAGTCTTCATGGTGCTGGCCGTCTTGGGCGGGATCCTCTACGCCGGTGTGCAGGTGTGGATAGCGACCACGGGGCGTTTTACAATCATGTACGTGCTGGGCGGGATGTGGTACCAGATGATCGCGCCTGTGGCGCTCGGCGTGGCGGCGCTCTTTGCCCGGCGTGTGTCGTGGTGGAAGGGTGCGTGGGCGGTATCCGTGGGCGTAGTGAATTCGCAAATCTTCCCGCTGCTAGGTCCCGCCAAGGCGCTGATCGTGCAGGGCGTTATCTGGCTGGTGTTTGGGTATCTCGTCTATAGCCTCCGACGCCGCGCCTAACAACGGCATGCACACGACCGCCGACACGACGGCTCTCGTGATGAAAAGGCCGGAGTCGTCCACGACCATCACGCGACGCACCTTTCTGGGTACAGCCCTGATCGGGCTGCCGGCGCTGTCCTGGCCGTATGTTCCGCTGTGGTCTCACGTGCTCTTTACAGCCCTGCTGCTTCCCATGACGATCACGGGCGGCAAACTGAAGGCCACCACGTAGGGCAGGTGCGGTATGCTGCCGCCACCATGATCAAAGTGGTGATTGTCGTGCTCGTGGTCATTGGCGCGGCGGCAAGCCTCGTCGCGCAGCAACCAACGCCCGCCACCGTCGCGCTGGATGCCGTCATCGACGCCATCGTCACCCGGGCCGCGCGCGGGACGACGGGGGCGGCCACGCCTCGACCAGACCCTGCGACACTGCTGACCCGCGTGCGCGCGATCGATGCACAGGCCTTGTCGTTCGACGAACAGATCGATCGCCGCTTTGCCGAGACCATCCTTATTGGTCGAATCGTGAGCGCGCCAGCCGGACAGCCCATGGGTGAGCCGGCGTACACGCGGATGCTGCGCGAGCAGCACCTGTTGCCGTACGACGCCGCCGGGCTGTGGACCTACGCGCGGGGCCAGTTTGACGCGACGGTTCGGGAACTGGAAGGCCTCGCGCGGACGATCGACCCCTCAAAGACGTGGCGGCAGATTGCCGACGAGGTGAAACAGGATCATCCCGAGCCGCTGCGGATGATCGAAGCCCATCAGGAGATTGTGGACAAGGCGCGCGCGCATCTGGTGGCCAAAGACCTGATGTCGTTGCCGTGGCCTGAGACGTGCACGGTGGTCCGGCGCATCCCCACGCAGGGCAACAACCCCTACTACGGAAGTTTTTCTGGCGCCACGGCGCGACCGGCGGGCGCCGACGGCGCGTTGAGGGGCGAGTGGCATATCAATCCGTTTGATCCCGCGTGGGACGCCGACCGGAAGCGTGACTACCTCGTGGAGCACGACTGGGGTGTCATTTATGTCACGGCGCCGCACGAAACATACGGCGGGCACCACGTGCAGATCATGTATCAGATGCACAACCCCCGGCCCCTGCGTCAACGGCAGAGCACGTCGATGTTTTCTGAAGGGTGGGGTCTCTACAACGAGCAGTTGTTCCAGGAAACCGGCTTCCTGCCCTCGGAACGCCTTCACCTGCGCCAACTCCAGCTTCGGCTGTGGCGCAACGCGAGGGTGATTTACGACGTGGGGATGCAGACCGGCCGCATGACGCGCGAGGAGGCGGTCACGCTGATGACCGAGCGCGTCGGATTCCTCCGCTGGGCCGCCGAGGCGGAAGTGGACTCGGCCCTCGCACGGCCTGGATATTTCATCGGCTACTTCATGGGGATGTCCGAAATCCTCAAGATGCGCGACGAGTACCGGCAGCGCCGTGGCGCGGCGTTCACCCTCAAGGACTTTCACGATCGGTTGCTGCGCATTGGCAGCATGCCACCGGCGCTGGTTCGCGAGGCCCTGCTGCACGGGCTGTAGTGCACTACGTCTACATGCTCCGCTGCGCGGACGGTACGCTCTATACCGGTTACACCATCAACCTGAAGGCGCGCGTCGAGGCCCACAACTCCGGTCGCGGGGCGAAGTACACCCGGGGCCGGAAGCCGGTCACGCTCGTCTACTCGCGCGGATTCAGGTCCATCGGCAAAGCCATGGCGCGCGAGTATGCCGTAAAGCAGTTGTCGCGCGTGGAAAAGGAAACGCTCATCTCGGAAAGGGCCGTCAGGCCGCGGTGATTGTGGACCCTGGACCCTGGACTCTGGATGTCCTCGTGATCGGCGCCGGGCCCGCCGGCTGCGCCGCCGCGCGGCTGCTCGCCCAATGCGGCCACCAGGTGTTGATGATCGATCGGCCTGCGGGCGATCGACACGCGCTGGCTGAATCGATTCCACCGAGCGCACAGCGCGTCCTGTCGGCGTTGGGGATGCGCAACGCCGTTGACGCTGCCGGGTTTGAGCCGTGGCTGGGCAACACGGTGTGGTGGGGCCTGTCGGCGGCCCGCGTGGAAGCGTTTGCACCAGGCGAGGCGGGGTACCAGGTGGAGCGCGGTCGCTTCGACGCCCTGTTGCGGACGCTCGCCGCCGAGGCCGGTGTGCACATACGTTCAGGCCGGGTCCACGACGTGGACCCGGGTGTTTCCGCCACCATCGATTCCGCCGGCCAAACACACATCGTCACCGCACGATTCATGCTCGACTGTTCCGGCCGCGCAGGTGTCATCGCCCGAAAGGGCCTGCGCGTTGCCGACACATCACACCGAACGGTTGCACTCGCGGGCATCTGGCGCGCTGCTCAGCCATGGCCCGATGAACAGCGGGGACACACGCTTGTGGCGTCGCACGCGGACGGATGGGCCTGGTCGGTGCCCACCGCGCCTGACACCCGCTATGTCACCGTCATGGTGGACCCGGAGCGCAGCCACCTCACCAGAGGCGCATCGTCAGTGGAGGTGTATCGCGCCGAACTCGCCAAAGTCACACCCTTCACGCCCTTTCTCAACAGCGCCGAGCCCGTCGATGGCCCATGGGGAGCCGACGCGTCGCTGTATGGCACACGCCGGCACGCAGGGCCGGGCTTCCTGTTAGTGGGTGACGCCGCGTCCTTCATCGATCCGCTGTCGTCATTTGGCGTGAAGAAGGCGCTGGCGTCAGGCTGGCTCGCCGCCATCACCGCCAATACCGTGCTGACGACACCAGGCATGACCGAAGAAGCGATGTCGTTCTTCGAGCAGCGAGAACAGGCCGTGGTGGCAAGCTTCCGCCAACAGGCCGTCCAGTTCGCGGCCGACGCCGTCGATGGGGGAAACCACCCGTTCTGGCAGGCCCGGTTCGCCAAACCGGAGGACCTTGACGACGGCCCCGACCCCGCCGCACTCGCGTGCGACCCGGCAGTGCTGGCCGCGCTCGACGATTTGCGCCGGCGACCGGGCATCAACCTTCGCCAAAGTGACCAGGTCCGGACGGATCTCCGGCCTGCGATTCGGGGAAACGTAATCGTCAGGCAGGAGCACCTCTTTGTGCCCGCGTGGCCGGTCGGTATCCGCTACCTCCGCAACATTGATCTTTTGACGCTCGTCCGGCTGGCGCCCGACTACCGCGACGTGGGCGATCTGTACGAGGCGGTGTTACGGGCATCGCCGGGTGTATCGCTGCCTGACTTTCTGGGTACGCTCGCCACTCTCATCGCGCGGGGCGCACTCCGCCACGAAGTGTGAGAAACTCCAGCACTGTCATGAAGCGCCTGTTGCCATTGACCATCGTTGCCTGGGCCATGTGTGCGGCGCTGGCCGCTCAGGCGCCTCAGTCCACTCCTCCAGCCCCGGGCGGCGCCACAAGCGACGAGGGCATCCCCATCACCCACGCGAAAGTGAAGACCGTGTGTGGGGATTGCCACAAGACCGACGACAAAGGCCGCATGTCGCGCATCTCGTTCCGCCGGACCACTCCTGAAGGCTGGCAGGAAACCATCCGCCGGATGGTCACGCTCAACAAGGCCGAGATCGAACCGGCCGACGCGCGCGAGATCGTCAAGTACCTGTCGGACAACCTCGGACTGGCGCCCGAAGAATCCAAGCCCGCATCCTTTGAAACGGAACGGCGGCTGATCGACTTCAGGTACGCCGGCAACCGCGACACCGAGCAGATCTGTTCCAGCTGCCATTCGATTGGCCGTGTGATGCTGCAGCGGCGCACAGGTAAGGAATGGGATCTGGTGCTGGCGATGCACCGCGGCTGGTATCCGCTCATCGATGGCCAGGTCTTCCGTCGCGGCGGCCCCGCCAGCACCGAGCCCGGGCCCGACGGCCGGCCGCCAGACAACCGCCATCCAATGGACAAGGCGCTGGCGCACCTCAAGCCCGCCTTCCCATTCACCACGCCGGAATGGACGGCATGGTCGGCCACGATGCGCAGTCCGCGGCTCGACGGCGCATGGTTGCTCAGCGGCTACGACCCTGGTGGGGGCCCCATCTTCGGCACGGTCACGATGACGGCCAACCCGTCGGCGCCCGATGAATTCACCACCGAAACCACGTTTCAGTACGCTCGTACCGGCCGCACGGTGGTGCGTCGGGGTCGGTCGGTGGTCTACACGGGGCACCAGTGGCGTGGCCGGACGACCGTCAATGGAGACGATGCCACGTCGCTGCGGGAAGTGATGGAAGTGGAGCGCAACTGGCAGTCCATGTCGGGGCGCTGGTTCACCGGCGACTACGAGGAACTCGGACCCGATGTGACGCTCACGCGAATCGGTCGTGAGGCCGTGGTGGCCGGTCTTGATCGCCCATCGGCCCGGCGCGGCGGCGCGGCGCAAACCGTGCGGATCTTCGGCGCGAACTTTCCGTCGGCCATCGCGCCCCGCGATGTCGATTTCGGCCGAGGCGTGACCGTCACCCGCGTGGTGAACGCCACGCCTGCCACGATTACCGTGGAACTCGACGTCGCGAGAGACGCCGCCGTGGGCGCGCGCGATCTCTTTGTCGCCGGTACGCTCCGCACAGGTGCGCTGACGGTGTACGACAAGGTGGACTTCATCAAGGTCACGCCCGGGTGGAACATGGCCCGCGTCGGCGGCGCGGTGTTCCCGAAGATGCTGGCGCAGTTTGAAGCCTTTGCCTACGCGATGGGGCCGGACGGCAAGCCAGACACCAGGGACGACCTGGCGCTGGGGCCTGTTGATGCCACCTGGTCGGTGGAGGAATACACGGCGACGTTTGGTGATGACGACCTGAAGTTCGTGGGCGGGGTCAACCGTGCGTCGGGCCTGTTCACGCCGGCGCTTGACGGCCCCAACCCGGCGCGGTCCGGCAATCGCAACAATATCGGTGACGTGTGGGTGGTGGCCACCTGCAAATTCACGCCTGACGCCACGCCGATGCGCGCGCGTTCGCATCTGGTGGTGACGGTGCCGCTGTATCTGCGTTGGGACTTTTCGTCTATGGTGACCCGATGATTCAGGAGGGGGTCAACCGATGAGCCGCCTGCTCAACGCGCTGCATCCCGGCGACTGCCACTCGTTTGAGGCGGGCGGTCAGCGGTTCCTGTATCTCGCCCCCAGTGCCGCCGTGATGGCCGTTGATGACGTGTCGGCGGCGGTGCTTGACGTGATCGCGACACATGCGCGGTCGTCAGAAGACATCACGGCCGAGCTGGCGGGCCGCTTTCCGGCTGAGGCCGTGGAAGAAAGCCTTGATGAACTCGTCAGGGTGCGCGCCCTCCGCCGGGTCGACACCCCCGCCCGTCGTCCTCCGATCGTGTTGCCGCTGACGCCGGTGCCGCTGAGCACGATGGTGCTGAACGTCACGAATCAGTGCAACCTGAGCTGTACGTATTGTTACGAGTATGGCGAAGACAAGATCGTCCAGACCGACAACGGCAAGCAGCCCAAGATGATGACCGAGCAGACGGCCCGCGAGAGCGTGGACTTTCTGCTGCGTGAGTCGGGTAGGGACGCGCACATGACGTTTTTCGGCGGCGAGACGCTGTTGAACTTCCGTGTCCTCAAGACGACCGTCGCGTATGCGACCGAGCAGGCTGCCGCGCTGGGCAAGACCATCGACTTCAGCATGACGACCAACGCCACGCTGTTGAGTGCGGAGGTGATCGACTTTCTGGCTGAGCACAAATTCGGCGTGACCATCTCGATGGACGGGCCGCCGGATCTGCAGAACAAGTTCCGCGTGTTCCACAACGGCACCGGCAGTTACGACATCATGGCGCCGAAGGTGAAGGCACTGATTGCGAAGCATCGATCGCGCCCGATTGGCGCGCGCGTGACGCTGACCAAGGACACGCTCGACGTCCGCCGAATCTACACCCACCTTACGCAGGAGATGGGCTTCTGGGAAGTGGGCTTTGCGCCGGTGACTGCGTCGCCGGAGCGGCCGCATGCGTTTGGCGATGCCGGGTTTGAGCAGGTGCTGTCGGAGTTTCGCGAGCTGGCGCAGGACTATCTGGCCGCGGCGCTCGAGAATCGCCATCACGGGTTCAGCAACGTGCGCGAGACGCTTGGCGAAATTCACAAGGGCGCGAGCAAGGCCTGGCCCTGCGGCGCCGGGTTCGGGCTGCTCGGCGTGTCAACCGGAGGCGACGTGGCGTTGTGTCACCGATTCGCCGGGTCAGACGATCACAAGCTCGGCACCGTCAGGGACGGCATCGACCGCACGAAGCAACACGACTTTCTCGAGTCACATCACGTGAGCAACAAGACCGATTGCCAGACGTGCTGGGCGCGGCCGCTCTGTGCCGGCGGGTGTTATCACGAGGCCCACACGCGGTTCGGCACCACGAACCAGCCAAACCTCCACTACTGCGACTGGATTCGCGGGTGGACCGACACGTGCCTGCACATCTACGGAACGATCGCGCAACTGAACCCGGAATTCCTTCAGCAGTTCGAGGACGCCAATGAAGCACCTCAGCCCAGTTAACGCCAAAGCCCATCGCCTTGCCGCAGCGGTCACCGCACCGGAAGGCGTCACCGCTCAGCGAGGTGGCGCTGCACCTGAAGGTGCCATGAACGACGTCGTCGCCCTGCACACGCCCCAGCAGCCGCAGGGACCACACATTCCGCTGGGATGTTCCACCGTGTTCGCGCCAGGGTGGGAGGTGGACCGCACGGGCGGCACCGCCGGCTTGTGTCAGCCGGTTGAACGCGACCTGTTCGACTGCCACCTTGGCTGCTTCTGGCCCGCGCAGGTGCCGGATCAGTTGAATCGTGCGCCCGACTGGACCAAAAAGTGCGCCGCCGCCCAGAAAGACTGGCGCAAGATCGACATTATCTTCCCGTGAAGGTCCGGTCTCCCATGAAGCGTGCCTTACTTGTCATCCTGCTCGCGCTGGTGTCAGAGGCGGCCGCAGGCCAGGTCACGACCCGGCCGTCAGGCAGAGCCACCGCCGCGCCCACAGCGGCTGGCAACGGCACGATCTATCTCGGCAACTACAAGGGCACCGTGTCGATCATCGACGAAGCCACTGAAAAGGTGGTCGGCGAGATTCCGCTCAAGGCAGGCATCCCGGGCCGCATCGCGTTTTCCAACGACCGCGCGCGCCTCTATATCACCGACATCTCGTACGAGAAGGTCGAGATCGTCGACCGCGAGAAGCGGACGAGCCTTGAGGTCCACACCCTCAGCGAGGGCAAGACCAAGGTCCGCATCTGGGGGATGCAGCCAGACCCGCTCGACAAGTACCTGATCCTGGTCATCAAGAAGTACACCTTGAATGAAGACCACTGGGAGATCGGGCCGCCCACGCTCGTGCAGTACGACCTGGCCACACGCAAGATAGCGCGCACGATCCCCTGGCCCAAAGACGAAGAGCGTGAGCGCGCGTCGGTGATCTTCTCACCCGACGGCAAGCTGATGTACTTGTTTGCGGAAGACATCCTGATCTACGAGACCGAGAACTTTACGCAGATCGACCGCTGGGATCTCTCACAACCGCTCGAACCAGGCGCGGGCCGAGTGACATTCGGCGGGCTGGACCCGTTCAGTGACGCGCCAGGCTTTTATACGGGCCTGTTCACGATGAACGATCCGCTGCAGAATCGGCGCATGCTCGGGATCGGCCGGGTTGAACTGGCGAAGAAGAAGATCGACTTCCGCCCGATCGGCCCACCCAAACCGGTGTCGTGGGCGATGTCACCCGACCGCAAGCGCGCCTACGGCCTCTTCAGCGATATCGGTGAGTACGAGTTCTGGACCATTGATATCGAGAACGGCAAAGTCCTGGCGCGCACATCGATTGAGGGCCGGCCGCGCATGAGCAATCGCGTCAGCAGCAACGGCAACATCATCTACGTCTATACCGCCGGCAACACGATTGACTACTACGACGTCAACACGCTCACGCTCCTGCGCACACTCACGCTGGACACGGACATGACGTCGTTCACCCTGCTGCCGCCCAAGCGGTGACCCGCCTCCGCCAAGGCTCCGGCGGGGCTGGCGCCCTTCGGTACCTCCGGCCCTACCGGCCGCAACTGGCTGTCGTACTCGCGATCAGCCTGGTCAGCACGGGTCTGTCGCTGTGGTTGCCGTACCTCACCAAGGAACTCGTTGACGAGGCGCTGATCGGACGCAACAGCGCCGCCCTCTTCCGGATCGTCTATCTCTTTGCCGGAATCAGCATGGTCGGCTTCGTGCTGAACGTGGTCAGCGGCCTGGTGTACACGCGCGTGTCGGCAGACGTGTTGTTCGATATGCGGCGAGAGCTGTACGAACACCTGCAGCGGTTGTCGCCACGGTTCTATGCTGCCACGCGGTTGGGCGACATTGTGTCGCGCATCAATAACGATATCAGCGAGATTCAACGAATCGCCGCCGAAACTGCCCTGGCCTGGGTCGGGAACGTCTTGTTTCTGGCGGGCGGGATCGGCCTCCTGATATGGCTCGACTGGAAGCTCTTCGTGGTCGGCCTTGCGACACTGCCGCTGAGCGCGTGGGCGTTGGTGCTCTATCGGCGCAAGCTCGATGTGCGCGTCACCGACCTGCGTGAGCGGAGCTCCGCCATCGGGAGCTTCCTGATCGAGACCCTGCAGGCGAATCGAACGGTGGTGACCTCTGGAGCTGAGCGGCGTGAAGTTGGCCGCTTCACGCAGCTCAATGCCGCGTTTGTCACCACGCTGATGGGGCTGCAGCGTGTGCACTATCTGGCCGGCGGCCTGCCCTCGGTGTTACTCGCCGGCGGCACGGCGGCGGTCTTTTTCTATGGCGGCTGGCGCGTGGTGGAAGGCACGATGACGATGGGGACGCTGGCGGCGTTTATGGCATATCAGGCGCGAGTGGTGGCGCCGGTGCAGGCGCTGATGGGTCTGTACGGAGCGCTGGCGACGGCCAAGGTGTCGTGGCGGCGGGTCGAGGAAATCCTGCGCGCGCCGGTTGAGGTGGTGGAGCGGGCGGATGCGGTCGCGTTGCCGACGGTACGGGGTGACGTCGAGTGCGAGCGGGTGACGCTGTCGTACGGTCGCGGCGGCGCCGTCATCGACGACATCAGCTTCCGCGTGGCGCCAGGTGAAACGCTGGCGATTGTCGGAGGCAGCGGCAGCGGCAAGTCCACGATTGCCGACGTGTTGCTGCGGCTGCTCGATCCAGACTCGGGCACGGTGCGCCTCGATGGGCACGATCTGAAGACGCTGAAGTTGGCCGATCTGCGAAAACACATCCAGGTGGTAGAGCAGGAGCCCCTGTTGTTCCACACGTCGATTGAGGCAAACGTGCGGTACGCCAATCCCGACGCGAGTGACGCGGAGGTGGCCCAGGCGTTGGAGGCGGCAGGAATCGCGACGTTTGTGGGCGGGCTTCCGGATGGGCTGCGCACGGTGGTTGGAGACCGCGGTGTTGCGTTATCGGCTGGAGAGCGTCAGCGGATTGCACTGACGCGTGCGCTGGTCACGAGCCCGTCGGTGCTCATTCTGGACGAGCCGAGCGCTGCGCTTGATCCCGCGTCCGAGCGTCACCTCATCGAGGGCTATCGCCACGCCATGAAGGGCCGGACGACGATCGTCATTTCGCATCGGATCGAGGTGGTGCGCTCCGCCGATCACGTCGTCATGATCGAGGGCGCCCGCGTGGTGGAGCGCGGGACGCCGGCCGACCTCGAGCGCGCGGGCGGGCCCTTTGCCGCGTTATTCGGCCTGGTTTCACACGAGGCGTGAAGGACATGCAGGTTCGGTCTTGATTCTGTCTCCCAGTTCCCTGCCTGCCCGTAGCGGCCGCGGCGTCCGGGTCGCCGTGGTCGACAGCGGCGTGCATGCGGATCATCCGCATGTCGACGGCATTTCAGGCGGAGTCGGTGTTGGTCCGTCAGGTGAACTGAGCGATGACTTCGTCGACCGCCTGGGCCACGGCACCGCGGTTGCTGCGGCAATTCGGGAGAAGGCTTCCATGTGTGAGCTGTTGGCCGTGCGTGTGTTCGATCGCACCCTTGCAGCCACCGGCGTAGCGCTGGTCCGCGCGATCGAGTGGTCGGCGTTGCAGGGCGTGCAGATCATCAATCTCAGTCTGGGCACGACCAACCAGGAGCACGCACAGGCGTTGACGGCGGCGGTGGCTGACGCCGCGGCGCGTGGCGCGATCGTGGTGTCGGCCGCGCCGCAGACGGATGCGGCGTGGTTGCCGGGTGGCCTTCCTGGCGTGGTGGCGGTTGCTGTGGACTGGGACTGTCCGCGTGACGAGTGTCGCGTGATGGTGGACGATGATGGTCGCATCCGCGTGTCGGCGTCCGGCTACCCGAGACCCATACCCGACGTTCCGCCCGAGCGTAACTTCAGCGGCCTCAGTTTCGCCGTGGCCAATGCCACGGGCGTGCTGGCGCTTGTTCTTGAGGGACAACCGGTCCAGACGCTTGCCGCCCTCGCCGATCGGCTGCGCACGTAGATGGCCTTGATTGGCAGGTCAGTCGACTGACTCAGTCGCGGGCGATTGTGTGGGTATCGGACCAATTACAACGAGAGACCGATCCGCGTTAGAATCGCGAAATGGTGATGACTTCCGGCTTGGTCGTCGAAGGCAAGATCGTTATCGACGGGGACCCTCTTCCAGAAGGGACGCGGGTCACCGTGTTGACTCGCGAGATCGACGAGACCTTTGTCTGTGTTCGGTCTGGTCGGAGTCGCATTGATAGGCGCAATGGCGATCGACGGTGAATGACATTCGGCTGGCAGCGCGTTCAGTGTACGGGCGACTGACCGTGGAAGGGCGGCCCGGGTGCTGGGAAGTGACGGGGAGGGTTGGCGCCGCCAGCCTGACGTTCGTCACGACGGTGGAGAAAGTGGGTGATGGGCCCGCCGAAATGAGTTCTGCCCCGGCTGGGTCGCCTACTGGTGAACCATGAGCGACATCCTGACCGCGTTTGAACTGCATTCCCCGGCGCAGATTGTGGCGGCCCTTGACGCTGGCGTCGACCCGCGGGCGCCGCTCCGGGGAAAGTCTCCGGCCACCTGGCTGACCGAAATGTACAGCCGGTCCGCCAGTTTCCCGCTCTGCCTGCGCCTCCTGCTGGACCGCGGCGCCGTCCTCGACGACCCGGCCGTAGCCCCCGTGCTCCTCAACGACGTTGACGCGCTCTCTGCCGCGCTGCGCGCCAAGCCCTCGTTGCTGAATCACCGAACGACGATGGTGTCGGCGTTTACGCCGCTCGTCGGCGCCTCGCTGCTGCACGTGGCGGCCGAATACGGTAGCGCAGACGCCGCTCGAGTTCTGATCGATATGGGCGCCGATGTGCACGCGCGAGCGGCCAACCGACGAGCACGGGCTCAACGCGGTGCCCCCGTTCGACAATGTGCCGAATCAGTATCTTCAGCCAAAGCGTCGCTGAGACAACACCACGGGCGACGCGCACGGCGACACGGCTCATGACCGAAGTGCTAAGATGCGCTGTCGCAGACAGGGCATGCCCGCCCATCGTGTGAGAAGGAGTCAGTCACCACATGCACGCAGTCGTCAGAACGTATTCAGGACCAGGCGCGAAGGAACTGTTCGATGTCATTGAGGCCAACCTCGATGAGATAAAACCCCTCATCCACGCCGTCCAGGGTTTTGTCAGCTATACGCTGGTTCGCACCGAGACCGGCGGCATCTCCGTGACGGTCTGCCAGGACCGGAGCGGCGTGGACGAGAGCCTCAGGCTCGCACGCGAATGGATCATGAAAAACGCCGCCAACACCGGCGCGGCAGCGCCCGAGGTGGCCGAGGGAACGGTCATCCTCTCGTAGAACGCTACTTGACCGCACGCACCCGGCGGCCATCCATCACCCACATGCCACGGCCGTAGGTGGCAATGACGATGAGGTGGTCGCGCGGGTGGATTTGCAGATCCGAGACTTGCACGGACGGCAGGTTTCCGCCCAGGACGTTCCACGTACGGCCCCCATCCCTCGACACGTACGCGCCGAAGTCGTTGCCCGCGTACAAGATGCCCTGGACAGACGGATCCTCGCGCACCACATTGATCGAACCCGACGGGATGTTGCCCACCACGCTGGTCCACGTCTCACCGTAATCGGTGGACTTCCACAGATACGGCGCGAAGTCGTCGTCTTCGCGGCCCCGCTGCGCCACCCACACCGTGGCCGCGTCGTACTTCGACGGCACGATACGAGACACCCACTTTTTCAACGCCATCGGCAGATTCTTGCCGATGTTGGTCCATGTCCGGCCCTCGTCTCGCGTGACATGCAGGTTCCCGTCGTCGGTGCCGGCGTAGATGAGGCCCTTCGTGAGCGGCGACTCGGCAATGTGCGTGAGTGTCTGGTACGGAATGGCGGACGGATTTACGCCCATCTGACGCGGGTTGCTGTCGGTCAAATCATCGCTGATGCGTTCCCACGTCGTGCCACGGTCGCGCGATCGATACACGTACTGATAGCCGGCGTAGACGGTGTTCGCGTCAAACGGCGACAACACAATCGGCGCCATCCATTGGGCTCGCTGGTCCCCATCAGCGGCCTTCGGACGAATATCCGTATGCGCGGGCGCTTGTGCGGGGGTCGCTCCACGCCCACCTCGTCCGGCACGTGCCGGGGTCACGTCGGCGCGCGAGAAGTTGCCGTAGAAACCGTGCGAATAGACGATGTATGGGTTTGTGGGATCGATGGCGTGTTGGCTGCCCTCGCCGCCGGGCGCGCCCTGCCATGCCTTTGGTGTGAACACCCCGCGAGCCGCGGCTGTGTCAACCGCCACGCGGAAGCTGCCGGCGTCCTGCACGGAGCCATAGGCACGAAACGGCTTCGCCATGTCGAGTTCCACGTTGTAGAACTGCGTGCCGCGGATGCCCCTGGCCTCGCGCTTGGTTTTGCCGCCGTCCTCGGTCATGGTGAAGCCCTGATCGTGCGCGGTGTAGACCACCTTCGGATTCACCGGGTCGATCCACATGCGGTGGTTGTCGCCGCCGCCGGCCGCAAACGGCTTGAACGTCGCGCCGGCGTCGTCGGACACACTGACGCTGAGCGCCAGCACGTAGACGCGATTCTCGTTTGTCGTATCCACGCGAATCTGTGTGAACACCCAGTTGTACGTGTTGCCGAGTCCCATCATCTGCGCGGCCGTGTCCAGGGTCTGTCCGCTGGTGCGGCGCCACGTGGCACCCTTGTCGTCACTGCGATAGATCTCCATCCCGCGAATGATGTGGCTGTTGGCAGGGAGCAGACGGCCGTAGGCGTCGTTTTCCCCGGGTCTGGCGGGTCGGCCCGCGTCGTAGTTGTCGATCACGGAGTACACAACATTCGGATTTGACCTCGAGACGTCTAGGCCGATACGCCCTCGGAACCGCGGCTCGGGCAGCCCCGTGTTTGCCGGCAGCCAGGTGCCGCCGCCGTCGGTGGTCTTCCATACGCCGCCCTCGCTGTAGTTCGGTTCCACGCGCGGGTCGCTCCACTTGCGCCGCACTCGCTGCCACATGCCCACATAGAGCGTGTTCGGATCTTGCGGATCGATCACCAGATCGACCGCGCCGGTATTGGGACTTCGATACAGCACTTTGGTCCACGTCTTGCCGCCATCGGTGGTCTTGAACACGCCCCGCATGTCATTGGGCGTCCACTCGTGCCCGGAGGCCGCGACATACACGATGTTGGGATTGGTCGGGTGCACGATGATGCGGCCGATGGTGCCTGTGTCTGTCAGCCCCATGTGCTGCCACGTTCTGCCGGCATTGATGGACTTGTAAATGCCCGTGCCCGCCATGCTCGCGCGGAAGAGGTTGGACTCGCCCGTGCCCACCCAGACGACCGATGGATTGGACGGCGCGACCGCTACATCGCCGATGCTCGCACTGGCTTCGTGTTCGAAGATGGGTCGCCACGTCAACCCGCGGTTCGCAGACTTCCAGACGCCACCAGTGGCAGCGCCCACGTAAATATGGCGAGCGCCCATCACGTCGGCCACTGCGACCGACGTCATGCGCCCAGTGTGATTGGACGGCCCAATCGACTGCCAGGGGATCAGTTTGTACGGCGACGCCGTCGTCATCGCCTTGTGCGTGCTGTAGCCGGCCAGATGGGCCGCCGCGTCCGCGGGCGTCGTGATCTCGAGGAGCTCGACGTCAAAGACCAGCAAGCCGCGCGGGGCGCCCGCGCGCGGGGTGTCGCCGTAGGCGAGGCCCGCCGGAATCCAGAAGCGCCGTTTCTCGCCCTTCACCATCAACTGCACGCCCTCGGTCCAGCCCCTGATGACCCGGGTCACGCCGAATGACGCCGGCTCGCCGCGAACGACGGAACTGTCGAACATCTGCCCGTCGGTGGTCCAGCCGGAGTAGTGCACCCTGATGGTCGAGGCTGCGGTCGGACGTTCGGTGCCACGGCCTGGCGTCAGCACTTTCGAGGCCAATCCTGAGGCGGTGACGATGGCATCGGGCGGCGCGGCGGCCACATCCGGCGGTGGAGGCAGTTGGGCTGGTTGGCCCTGTTGTGCGCCAACGGCGCCAATCGCCACGGTCACGATCAAGGCCAGCACCAGCGTGGGAATCAAATCGCGCATCGTCATGGCCTAGAGTATGCTCCGCGGCATGACTCGATCCAAAACAAGGGTGGTGGTTCTGGTGCTGGCAGGGTGGTGTTCGCCCTGGCCCCGGTGCCGGAAGCCGCGCGGCGGCAAGCGGGCGTGACGGCGATTCGGGCCGGCCGGTTGATTGATCCCGATACCGGCACAGCCTCGACAGACCAGATCATTCTGGTTGCGGGCCGACGAATTTCAGCGGTCGGCCGCAACCTCGCTATTCCGGCCGGCGCCACTGTGATCGATGTCAAGGGCTTGCGTGATGCCCGGCCTGGTGGATGCGCACACGCACCTTTGCATGCAGGTGATTGCATCGCGTGACCTGGCACTGATGCCATCGAAGCCGTGGAGGGCAAGACCCGCGGTGCGGTCGCGATCTCTGGCGTCGATCCCTGGGTGGAGGCGGGCATTCCGGCGCCGGCTATCCTCAAGGCCATGACCACTGAGGCCCATCGTCTGCTGGGTCTCGACGCCAGTCGCGGAACGATCACAGTGGGCCAGGCCGCAGACCTGATTGCGACGGCCGATGATCCGCTCGTAAATATCGCCGCCCTCAAGAAGGTGCAGTTCGTGATGCAAGACGGACGCGTCGTCCGTCAGTAGTGTCAGGTCTCTTTCGCTGCGGCCATACCTTTGGCCTCGTCCACGACCATCAACAGCAGGCCTCCGATGACAAAGAAGAGCAGGATGCTGGCCATTCCCACGCGTTGGGAATAGGCACTGGTCAGCTCGCCAAGCAGGAATGGTCCCATGAACGCAGTGGCCTTGCCGGAAAACGCAAAAAACCCGAAGAACTCGGACTCGTGCCTTGCCGGCACGAAGCGGCCCATCAGTGAGCGTGACGCTGACTGATTCGGACCGACGAAAATGCCCAGAAGGGTTCCTGCCACCCAGAACCACTCTTTCGTAGGCGCCCACACCGCAAGGCCCGTGGCCACCGACAGCATGACGATGGTGATCATGATCGTCTTCTTGCCGCCAAGGCGATCATCGACGAAGCCGAACAGGAACGCTCCCAGTCCTGACGTGACGTTGAGCCAGATGCCGAAGACAATCACTTCGCTCATGCTCATTCCGAAGGTTCCCTGGGCGTAGATTCCGCCGAAGGCGAAGACCGTGACAAGGCCGTCGTTGAAGACCAGTCGGGCGACCAGAAACTTGACGAGCTCTTTGAAGTGCCGAAGATGGCGGGCGGTCTTCCCCAATTCCTGGAACGCCGCTTTGACACTAATTCGCGCGGCATGGGTCCGCTGTTCCGGCACGAACAAAAACATCGGCAGCGCAAACAGCAGGAACCAGCCAGCCACCAGCAAGTTGGTCGCACGGATGCCGGCTTCCTCCGTCAGGCCGAACCACGGAACCTTGGTCACGAAGCCGACCAGCGCCAGCAGCATGCACACCGTGCCCCCGACGTAGCCGAGGCTCCAGCCCCAACCCGACACCCTCCCGATCCGTGCGGGTGAGGCGATGGATGGCAGAAACGCGTTGTAGAACACATTGCCGATCTCAAACGCGAGGTCGGCGACGATGAACAGCGTGAGCGCGATCAGCGCGCCATTCGCCATGTCGGGCCTGATGAACGCCAGTGCGGTGGTGGCGCCGACGCAAAGGGCCAGGGCGATGCCCATAAAACGCTTTCGCGATCCGCCGCGATCAGCTGCGGCGCCGAGTATCGGTGAGGCCAGCGCCGTCAGGATCGAACTGATCATGACCGCGCGTGCCCACCACAAGGTGCCCGTGTCCTCGTCGGGCGCAAAGGCCTGCGTGAAGTAGGTCGAGTAGATGAACGTCACCACGAGTGTGGTGAAGGCCGAGTTGGCCCAGTCGTACATTGCCCACGACCAGACGATCTTCGGGACATCGCGGCCTGGGGGTACGCGGGTTTCAGCAGTCGTCATACGGGCCTCATGGTTGGGTGGGGCGCATCAAGGCATTGGCGGACCGCCCGGGTCAGTGTGTCCGCGTTAAACGGCTTTGGCAGAAACACCGCCTGCAGTGAGGCGGCCGTGGCGGGAAGCTCACGGTGGTACCCGCTGGTCAGTACGGCTCGCACTTGGGGGCTGCGTTCGCGCACCGCCAGGATCAAGTCGGGCCCTGTCATGCCCCCCGGCATCACCACGTCGGTCAGGAGCAGCGCGACGCGCGACAATTGCTGTTCGGGCAACGCGAGCACCTCAGGACCGCTTGCCGCTTCGATGACGTCGTGCCCGGCGGCCGTGAGCGCCACGCTGACAAACTTGCGAACCTGCTCTTCGTCTTCGACCACCAGAATCGTCGCGCCGCGGCCCGTGCGATTCTCAGAGATGGGCGATAGGACGTCTGCGTGCGCGGACGTGTCGATCGGCAGGTAGACCTGAAAGAGCGTTCCGCGACCCACGGTGGTACCCACGTCAATCCAGCCTCCATGCTGCTGCACCACGGCGTAACTCGTGGACAGGCCCAGTCCCGTGCCTGTCCCCTCCTCCTTGGTGGTGAAGAACGGCTCGAAGATGTGCGGGAGGTGTTCGGCTGCAATGCCCGAGCCTGTATCCGAGACACTCAAGCAGGCGAACGAGCCGGCCGGCAGGTCAACGACGGTGACGGTGATGGCCAGCCGGCCTCCCGATGGCATGGCGGCTCTGGCATTCACGGTGAGGTTGAGCAGCACCTGGTCGACAAGTCCCGGGTCGGCATTCACGAGCGCTGGCGTGGCCGAGGTCTGCAGGTCGAGCGCGATCTCTTTGCCGAGGAGCCGGCGGAGCATTCCGCCGAGCGCGGTCACGGCGACGTTCAGGTCGAGTGCGGCCGGCCGACCGGTGTTCTTGCGGGCGAATGTCAGGAGCTGGTCGGTGACGCCGACCGCGCGCTGCGTGGCGCCTTTGATCTCATCGAGGAACGGTCTCGCGGCGTGGCTGGTCTCCAGGTGCTGCAGCGCAAGGTCGGCATTGCCGCCGATCGCGGTCAGCAAGTTGTTGAAGTCGTGCGCGACGCCGGTTGCCAGCCGCCCCACGGTTTCCAGGCGTTCGGCTTCGGCCAGTCGCTTCCAGTGGGCCTGCCGGTCTTCGCGCTCCTTCTCCAGCATCCACAGCAACATCCCAAGTCCGACCATCAACAGCAGCAGGACATCGATGTAGCCGTACGTCAGTCGTACCCGGCGCAACCCTGTGAGGGTTGAGTCGAGCGGCAGGCCCAGGACGAAGTACAACGTCTGGTCGAGCCCATATAACACGAGCGCTACCGGGAGGAAACCGCGTCCCAGACTCCAGGGGCCTCGACTGCGCCGTGCAAACCAGCCCGCCGCCAGGACAAACGCGGCGCCGGCGACGATCGAGCGCACGCCCACGCGCGCGAGGTAGCGCTCGGTGCGTGCGGCCGGGTCGGTGATCCAGGCGAGCGTCAGACCCAGTCCCAGGGCGAACGCCACGCCCACCGCCGGAAGCACCCAGCGCGCCCTGAGGCGCCGGCGCTCGGAGAATTCGTAGCTGCCGAGCAGGAACCAGATCAGCTGGAGCAAACCTGCGGTCAGCGAGACCGTGGTGAGCACGACTCTGTCGAACGATGCCAGCTCGGTGCTGACCGGCAACAGCCGGCTGGCGGTCGCGCCCGTGGTGTAGACCGCAAACGCCAGCCAACTCCAGATCCAGAATCGCAGGTAGTCGCGCCCTGCCCGGCGCTCGAAGTGGTAGAGCACCGTGGCAAACAGCAGCGCGCCGATGACTTGAACGCTGCTCCCGAGCACGACGAGCGTCAGTTCAGTGGACATGGCGAAGCCGTTGGGGATTCTACTCCCACGCGGAGTGCCGTGGCGATATGGCTTGATACTCTCCTGTTTCTGTGCTCGGATAGAAGATGCACATGCTCTCAGCGGAAGCGTCCACCGCACGCAAGGCGCGAATTCGCGAAGCGTCTTCCTCTGTCTTCAATTACTGGTTCGGGTATGTCGCGAATCTTTCCCTGACCATCTGGCTTGCGAGCCGTGCCTTTGTTGGCCGCCACTCGCAACTCTCGGCGGGCACCTGGCTGTTGTGCGCGCTATCGGGCGTGTTGTTGTGGACCCTGTCCGAGTACGTCTTGCACCGGTATCTCTACCACGAGGTCGACTCTGTGCTGAAAGTGGGGCACGACCTCCACCACGAGGAGCCGCGTTCACTGCTCGGAGTGCCGTGGTGGATGACCTCCATTGTCCTGGTTGCTGTGTATTACGGTCTGAGTGCCATGGGCGATCCGGCCATGACGGGCGTGGTCATGGCGTTCGCGTGGCTTGGCTACGTCGGATACTGTGCCATGCATCACGCCTTTCACCATGCCACCTGGCGGGCACGCTGGTTTGTCACCGCCCGCCGGCATCACATGATTCACCACGCGCGCCACAACGTGAATTGGGGAGTGACCACCTCGCTCTGGGATCGGGTGTTCGGCACTCGATCCTGAGCCCCCGGGTTCCGCCCCGTGCGGTAGACTCTGACCCGTGACTCGTCCAGCCGCATGGTTGTTGTTCGTCCTCCTGGTTCAGGCCCCGGCGGCGTCCATCGAGCGACGTCTCCTTGAAATTGAAGACGCGCGCGCCGAAGACGTCTCGGCGCTGCTTGGCGCCCTCAACAGTCCCGACCCTTTGATTCAACGCCTGGCCGTCCGCACTGCGGGCCGACTCGAACGAGGCGCTCTCAAGGACGCGGTCGTGCCTCTGCTTCGCGCGACAGACCCGCTCGTGCGCGCCGAGGCGGCCAACGCCATGGGGCAGATCCGCGCGGCGTTCGACTACGACGCCCTCCTGCGTGACGAGCCTTCCGGCGATGTGCGCGCCGCGATCTTCGCCACGATCGGCCGTATCGATCCGGTGCCCGGTGTCAGCGAACGTCTGCTCGTGGGGGGCTTGACAGATGCGAGCGTGCCGGCGCGATTGGGTGCGGCGATGGGTCTGGAGTCGTACTTCAGGCTCAACGCCCGGTCTCTCAAGCCGGCGCCAGAGACGGTCGCAGCCCTTCGACAGGCCATGCGCGACAACACCGCCGCGCTCCTGCGGGAGCTGGTGATGCTCACGCTGAACGTTGCCGGCGACAAGGACCCCGCGACGTTTGCACTGGCGCTCGCCGACCCTGATCCCCAGGTGCGCCGGCTGGCGGTGCTCGGGTCGCGGCAGTGGGTGGACGATCCGTCGCCGATGGTCCGGTACGAAGCGATGCGCCTGGCCGGTACGTGCGATCGCGCGATTCGAGGGTTTGCCGATCCCAGCGAGCTTGTGGCTCTTGCGGCCATAGACTTCGCCGGCAGGAACGCGTGCGCGGCAACCGCACTCGACCCGCTCGTCAGAGCAGGCAAGACCTGGCGCATTCGTTCCCGCGCCCTGGTCTCTCTCGCGCGCCTGGCGCCAGAGTCCGCGCGCGCCCACCTGCCGTTGCTTGCAGCGGACCCGGTCTGGCAGGCGCGCACTTATGCGGCGACGGCGGCGAAACTGCTGAAGGACGCTCCGGCTCTGGCGACGCTTGCGAAGGATCCACAGCCGAACGTCATGGCCGCCGCAATGACCACTGGCGCCGACGCGGCGCGTGCACTGGCGAGCGATCACGCCGGTTTGCTCGAAGCCGCAGCGCGCCTGCTCAAGGGCACGCCGGAACTTCAGGCCGCGGTGCCGCAGATGCTGGCTGCGCTCCAGCGCCTCACCCGCACGGGGCGCGCCACGGTTCGCGACCCCCGCGTGCAATTGCTCGAGCGACTCCGCGAATCCGGCGCCCCCGCCATCGTCGAGCCACTGCGCGGGTTGTTGGCCGATCGCGACCCCCTGGTCGCGGCGTTGGCGGCCGAGATCGTCTCGCAGAAAACAGGCATCGTCGTTGCCGCGACCACAAAGGTGTACGTCGGTGAGCCGCTCCCTTCGGAACAGACACTGCGCGAATTGCGCGGGGCCACCGCGCGGGTGACGATGGCCGGCCTGGGCGCCTTCACGATCGAACTGCTCACCGAGGACGCGCCGGTGACGGTGGCGGCGTTTGCGGCGCTGGCCGATCGAGGCCAGTTCAACGGTCTGACGTTCCACAGATTCGCGGCCAACTTCGTGATTCAAGGCGGCAGCCCTGGCGCCGATGAACTGGATGGTGCCACGAGCCAGTTCCTGCGCGATGAGGTGGGCATGGCCAGTCATCTCCGAGGCACGCTCGGGATCTCCACCCGCGGTCATGACACCGGAGACGGGCAGATCTTCGTGAACCTCGTGGACAACGTCCGACTCGACCATCAGTACACCGTGTTCGCCCGGGTGATCACGGGCATGGATGTGGTGGATCGTGTCCTTGAAGGCGACGTGATCACCTCGATCACGATCCAACGACGACGCTGACCTGGACCGCGCCTGCGGCAAGGAGGCTGGCAGCGTTATACAATCCACCCCATGTCCACACGACAAGTCCTGGCGACGCTGGCCGAGATCCTGCGGCTGATGTACCAGGATCCGCCCTCGGCTTGACTGCCCGCACCACGGTCCCTGGATGGTGACCGAGGCACGCGAACGAAAGTGCTGACCGGTCGGGTGCCTGTGCCTGCCGACACCAAGCCTCGACCCTGAACGCCCGGCGACCCCCTCGCCCGCGCGGCCCGAGATCGCAGACAATGACGCTCATGTCGCGAATCTCAGCCTTGGTTCTCTCGTACCTCGTCGTCGCATCGCTGTCCGCGCAGGGCACGAAGCCTCCTGTCGGGTTCTCGTCCGCTTCAGCGGAGGCGCTCGTGAAGTACGAACGCATCATGCTCGACACACCGACGCCGGCGAACGCCCGCACGTGGCTGCAGGCGCTGACGCAAGAACCGCACGTGGCCGGCACGCCGGCCGAGAAGAAGGTGGCCGACTACGTCAGGGATCGCCTGACGGAATTCGGACTTCAGGTTGAGGTGGTCAAGTACGACGTCTTTCTCAACCATCCCAAGCACGTGTCGTTGACGATGACCGCGCCGTCGCGCCAGGAACTGTCGCTGATGGAAGACATGTATCCGCAGGATACGCCCGCCAGCTACCGGGGCCAGTTTCCGGCGTTCCATGGGTACGGCGCTTCGGGCGTCGCCAGCGGAGAGGTGATCTACGTCAACTACGGCGCACCAGGCGACCACGAGCGGCTCAAGGCGATGGGGCTGTCGGTGGAAGGCAAGATTGCGCTGGTCCGGTATGGTGGCGCCTTCCGCGGCCTGAAGGTGAAGGAAGCCGAGGAACGCGGCGCCGTCGGCGTCCTTATCTACTCTGACCCCGCAGACGACGGCTATATGCGCGGCGATGTCTATCCGGACGGACCCATGCGTCCGGCCTCGGCGATCCAGCGCGGATCTGTCCAGTACTTGTCGATCCAGCCAGGCGACCCCTCGACTCCAGGCGGTGTGCCGTCCATCGACGGTGCCGCTCGCATCACGCGGGACCAGATGAAGAACCTGCCCAGGATTCCGTCTCTGCCGATCGCGCATCGCGAGGCGGAGAAACTGCTGCGGCAACTGGGCGGACCGCGCGTCCCCGACGGCTGGCAGGGCGGGTTGCCGTTTTCGTATCACGTGGGGCCAGGCGGAGCGTCGGTTGAGATGACGGTGGAGATGGACGAAGGGTTGAAGCCCATCTACAACGTCATGGCCACCATTCCAGGCACCACCGATCAGGTCCTCGTCGTTGGTAACCATCGCGATGCGTGGACACCCGGTGCGATCGATCCGAATTCGGGCACCGCCGCCATGCTTGAAGTCGCCCGATCGTTTGGTGTGGCGCTTAAGGCAGGGTGGAAACCCAAGCGCACGATCATCCTTGGATCCTGGGACGCGGAAGAATACGGGTTGGTGGGATCCACTGAATGGGCGGAAGCCAACGCTGCGATGTTGTCGCAAAAGGCAGTGGCGTACTTGAATCTGGACTCGGCTGTGTCGGGACCAGACTTCAGTGCCTCAGGCGTGCCCTCGCTTCGTGATGTGATGCGCGACGTGGCGCGGTTGGTGCCCGATCCTCGCAAGGGTGGCAGCGTGGGCGCCCTGTGGGAGAGCCGTGCCAAGGCGGCATGGGCGCAGAGCGCTCCGGTTACCCTCGGTGGACCCGACCGCGAGTTTGACCAGCAGCTCGGCCGGCTCGGCTCCGGTTCCGACTACACCGCGTTCCTCGACTTCCTCGGTGTGCCCGCCACCGACATGGGCTTCGGCGGCAGCTCGGGCGTCTATCACTCGGTCTATGACAACTTCCGCTGGATGTCGATGTTTGGCGACCCGGACTTTGTCTACCACCAGGCCGCCGCCCGCCTGATGGGGTTGTTGACGATGCGGATCGCGTCGGCGGACGTGGCGCCGCTGCGCTTCTCTGGCTACGCGCGCGCCCTTGGTGAAGACCTGGACGAGATTCGTACGGATGTGACCAGGCGGGCGCGCACCTCCGCGGGCACGCCCTTCCTTCCCGACTTCACGCCCATCGTGACGGCGCTGGCGGACCTGGAGACAGCCGGCGTGGCGGCCGATGCTGCTGCCGATCGCGTGGCGGCGTCGGGTGATGCCGGCTTGGCCGTACGCATCAGCGAGACGCTCAGCCAGGTGGAGCGTGCCTTTCTCAATCCCCAGGGATTGCCTGGGCGTCCGTGGTTCAAGCACCAGTTGATCGGCCCCGGCCTGACCACGGGCTATGCGCCATGGCCATACCCCGCGCTTCGCGAGGCTGTTGAAAAGAAGGACACGACGATGTTCGCTGTCGAGATGAAGAAGGTGGTGGCCGCCATCGCCGCAGGTACCGCCCGGTTGAAGCAAGCGGCTGCGCTGATGCCTGGGCGGTAACGTTCCTTGACGTGACACCGATGCCGCCACCCTCCGTGTCCTCGGGTGCCGAGGCCCACGCGGCGCTTCGCAACGCAGGCTGGGTTGTGGCTCAGCGCGGACTCCAGATCGCGATCGGGGCGCTGTTTGCGCTGCTGGTGCCGCGTCTGATGGGCCCGCAGGTGTTCGGGCAATACGCGCTGCTCACATCTGTTTCCCTCTGGTTCGCACTGCTCAGTGGCCTCGGCGCCGTCTCGATGATGACGCGAAGTGTGCCGGCGATGGTCGCACGAGGCGATTTCATCGGGTTGCAGAAGCTCGTGTCGGGGTTGGTCACGTTGCGTTTTGTCACGGGCTTCATCACCGGCGTGTGTTATCTCGGGCTGACGACGATCTGGTTGCGGGATATCGATCTCGGCGCGCTGGCATTCATGGCAGCCGCGGTGTTCATCAGGACGCCCAGCAACGTGTGCTTCGCGCTGTTCCTCGGGTTGAATCAAGCCGGGCGATGGGGCATGGGAGAGCTGCTGCGTCGATCGCTGACGCTGGTGTTTGTGGTCCTGGGCTTCGGTGTCGCCGGCCTTCGGGGGGCATGCGCCGGCTGGTTTGCGGCCAATGCGGTCGTCCTCGTCATTGGTCTGTGGATGGGCCGCGACCACATTCGATGGTCCGCCATGCGGCCCGACCGGCGGTTCATGACGCCCTTTCTCCGAACGGGTGCCTACTTTGCAGGCGCGAACATCCTGCTGACGATTTCGCAGCGCACCGGCGAGTCGCTGGTGCACCTGACCACGCATGACTTCACCCAAGTCGGGTATTTCGGCGTCGCCTATGGGATGTTCGCGGCCGGCACGCAGGCGCTGTGGCATGTCGCCGTGGCGTTCGCGCCACTGTTGATCGTCTGGAACGAACGGGGCGAGACCGCCACATCAGCCGCCTGGACCGAACGTCTCCTCGCCTGGTTGACCGTCGCGGCGATGACGGGCGTGATTGCGGTCGTCTTCATCGGCGAGACGGCAGTGACGTGGCTGTTGGGCCCTGAATTCCTGCCGGCGGCAAGCAGCTTCGTGCCGCTGTCGATCGCGTTTCTGGCCGTCGCCGTCAGCAGCGTCGGCAGACTGCAGACGCTTGTCGCCGATCGCCCCGGCGTGTCGGCCACTGCCGCCGGCCTCGAACTGGCGACGTTCTGGATTTCGGGCTGGTTGCTGGCCAGCGGCGCCGGCAGTGTCGGCGCATGCGTGGCCGTGTTGGTGGGCGCGACGATGAATGCCGGGTATCTCGCCTGGGGCCTTCGGCGTGATTTGCCCTATTCACACAAGCCTGCGCTGCACGCCGCACTGCTGGGACTTCTGGTGCTGCCGCTGGCCTGGTTCGCCGGGTCGTGGCTCTTTGAACTGGCCGTGTGTGGCTTCGCGCTCGCGGTTTACACGGGGCTGCTGCTGGGCACTCGCGTGGTGACGATCGCGGAACTCGCGGGGCTGGTACGTAGCCTGCGCGTCGGACGCGGGCTCAAGACGTCAGCAGCAGTTGATGTGGATACGGCCGCCGACTAGCGTGTAGCCGGGTCCACTTCGTCCCAGATCTTGTGTTGGTGTGTTTCCTTCAGCAGCAATGACCCGACCACAAAGGTGATCGCGGCCACGCCGATGGGGTAATAGAGTCCGGCGTAGATATTGCCCGTGCGTGCCACGATCGACAGACCGATGAGTGGCAGCAGGCCGCCGAACACGCCGTTGCCGATGTGGTACGGGAGTGAGAGGGCGGTGTAACGAATTCTGGCAGGGAAGGCTTCGACCAGGTACGCCGCAATCGGGCCGTAGACCATGGTGACGAGCACGAGCTGGATGAAGACCAGGCCGACGAGCTGCCATGCGGCGGGCGTCGATGCCAGTTCAGACAACGTTCGATACGTCAGCACTTCAGGCGCCGGCGTCAACACGCCATTGACCAGCGTCTGTGGCGTGAGGCTGACCGCGCCAGTGACAACGTTCCGCTGCGAGATGACGGTGACCACCCCGGAACCGGCGGCCTGCTGCATCGCGTGATAGATGGGGATGTAGGACACCGCGGCCAGGAGGCACCCGGCCATCATCAATCGCTTGCGGCCGAAGCGATCGGAGAGGCTGCCCATGACGATAAACAGCGGCATTCCCAGCAGCAGGGCCGCAGCCACGATGTAGTTGGCCGACGTGGGGTGCACCTTGAGGATGGCCTGGAGGTAGAACAGCGCGTAGAACTGGCCGGTGTACCAGATGACGCCCTGGCCGGCCGTTGCCCCGAACAGGGAAATCAGCACCCGCCTGAGGTTCACCCATTCGGTGAACGCCTCTTTGAGTGGCCGCGCTGATGTCATGCCTGCGCTTTTGATGTGCTCGAAGATCGGCGACTCTTTCATGCGCAGCCGGATGTAGAGCGAGATGCCGACAAGGACGATCGAAATCAGGAACGGTATGCGCCAGCCCCAGGCGCGGAAGGCCTCGGGGCCCAGGGCGTTCTGCACGACGAGGATCACGACCAGCGAGAGAAACAGGCCGAGCGTGGCGGTGATCTGGATGAAGCTCGTGTAAAAGCCGCGCTTGCCGTCGGGCACGTGTTCCGCCACGTACACCGCCGCCCCACCATATTCGCCGCCGAGCGCCAGCCCCTGCAACACGCGAATCACCAGAAGTGCGATCGGCGCGGCCACCCCGATGGTTTCGTACGTGGGGAGCACGCCCACGACCGCCGTGGCACCGCCCATGATGATGAGTGTCACGAGGAACGCATACTTCCGCCCGACCCGGTCGCCGATGCGGCCAAACACCAGCGCGCCGAACGGCCGCACGACAAACCCGACCGCGAAAGTCGAGAGGTAGGCAATGAGCGCGAAGGTATCGTTGCCTTGCGGATAAAAGAGCGGGGAGATGATGGCGGCGAGGCTGCCGAAGATGTAGAAGTCGTACCACTCAATCATCGTGCCGACCGACGAGGCCGCGATGACGTTCCAGAGACCTGTGTGACGTTCCTTTGGGTGGGGCACCGGCGAGAGCGTATCCTATGCTGGCCCGTTTCACCTCGTGGGCCTGGGGCAGGTCGAAGAACACAAGGAGACCCTTATGCAACTGCGACGGACTGTTATGGCGACTCTGGCGATTCTGGTGGTGGGCGCAAGCGCGGCCTGCGCGGTGCGGGCCCAACCGGGTCGAGGCAATTGGGTACTGCTGGGGGAAAGGAACGTGACCGATCGGCTGGACCACGACACGGTGGTGGTGACCGGGTCGAGGGGGACCTTCACGGCGGTCAAGTTCGAGATCCGGCGGCGTGCCGTGGATTTTCACCGCGTCGTGGTTCATTTTGCCAACGGAAGCGAACAGAACGTCGAACTGCGCAACACGATTCGCGCCGGCGGCGAATCGCGCGTGATCGACATTGACGGCGCCGATCGCGTCATTCGCTCGATCGACTTCTGGTACGACACGGCGTCGATTGGCCGCGGTCAGAGGGCCACGGTCCGCGTCCTCGGGCGGCACTGATACTCACGCACTCAAGGGGCGCGTCGGGCGCTACCTCTTGACTGGCGCGAGGCGCTTCAGCTCCTCGAACCAGTTGAGGACGACGTGGATCTCCTGCCGGCCGATGCTGCCCTGATTGGGGTTTTCGATCATCAGGAAGCGGCCGTCGGGTGCCACGTCAAAGTGCGTGTGGTAGCTGCCCTGCGTGCGCGTGAAGGTGTCGCGGAAGAGCACTTTCGGCGCGGCGAATTCGAGTGAAGACGTTGAGGTGACTGCCGCCGCCATCACGCTGTCTGCCGACCGGAAGAACAACTTGCGTCCATCACGCGACCAGACCGGCTCGCGCCCGCCCTCGGTCGAGACCGGCACACGCGCGTCCAATGCGGGATAGGGCTGCACGTAGACCTCCGCCCGTCCCGACTCTTCGGACACGTAGGCCAGCCACTTGCCGTCTGGCGAAAATCGCGCGCTGTACTCGACATGCGGCGAGGCCAGCAGGTTCTTTGCCGTGCCGGCCTCGACGTCGATGGCCACGATGTCGTTGTTCGTGCTGACCCGCCGGATCTCCACGAGGATCGTCCGGCCATCGCGAGACCAGTCGTTGACGTGAAAGTGATCGGCATCCTCCCAGACCTTCCGTTCCACGGCCGCCGCGCTTCCGTCGGCGGGTCTGATGAACACGCCGCGTTTGCCGTCACGTGCCGCCGCGGCATACGCCAGTTCCTTGCCGTCACTCGACCAGACGGGCGTCTCCTCCTCGTCAGGCGTGAAGGTGATGCGCGTGAGTCCCCCGCGCTGGAGGTCGGCCACCCAGATGTCGTTGTCCTGGTCCCAGAGATGCACCGCCGCGCGGCGCCCGTCTGGCGACAGCACCAGGTCCGAGTAGTTGCGAGGCACGGTCACGGCAGGACGCCCCTGTCCCTGCGGATCCACCCAGGAGAGTTGCAGCGCTTGTGCCTCCTCGCTCGCGACATACGCAAGTGCGCCGGTGTCCGACAGGGCGATTTGCGGGAAGCCGGCGGCACTGACATACACCGACTCCGGTACCGGCACGGCCGGGCCCGCCACTTCAAGGCGCTCCACGTCGAACGGCACGGCCATAATTCGGCCATCGAGAGCGTAGATGAGGTGCCCGGACATCGAATAACGCGCCTGCGCGACACCCGGGAGCACGGACCGCGCCTCAGCCGCCGCGCCATCGATCGCCTTGACGACGACGTCACGTTTTTGTGTGCCGCTCCGGGCGAGGGTATACAGCAACGCGCGTCCGCCCGGAAGAAGCTGAGGCCCGGCGAGCAGGCCACCCTCGGGCGCCGACACCAACACAGTGGGCTCGCCGCCGGTGTCGGGGATCCGCTTGATGCTCATGCCATCCGAATACACAATCGTCCCGTCGTCAGCCCAATGCAGCACACCGGCGAAGTCCGACAACGACACGAGTTCCTGCGACGGACCACCCGCCACTGACACCTTCGAGAGGCCCGACGTCGTGCGATAGATCAGTGTGTCGCCGCTCGGCGAAAACCATTGTCCGGCGCCAGGGGACTTGGTCACTGCCCGCGGCCTGACGTCGTCGAGACTCCGCACATAGAGCACCCCGTCGGCCCGGTACGCGAGCTGTCGCCCATCCCGCGACCAAGCGAGATTTGGATTATTCACATTTGCCAGCCGCTGCCCGTCATCGAGGGCCACGGTGAACCGCGTGAGCGGCCGATCGCCCACCGGTGCGGGCTTGAGGAACCAGGCTGCGGCACCAGCAAGGGCGGCGAGAAGGACGGTGCCGGCCGCGATCGCCAATGGCGATCGACGCGCCGCCGGCTGTGCCGCCCCGTCGTTCGTACGGTTCCGTTCGTCCGTCGCAGGCGCCGCCATGGCCTCGTCGAGCTCGACGCCGGCATCGCCCATGTCGCGCAACCGCTTGCGTACATCTTTCTCCAGGCAGCGCCGAAGCAGGCGTCGGACGGCCACCGGCGTCCCGGCCGGCAACGCCGCTGAATCGGGCGTGTCGCGAATCACCGCCGCCAGCACCTCGGTCACGTCGTCGCCGCCAAATGCTCTGCGGCCGGTCAGCATCTCGTAGAGAACGACCCCGAAGGCCCAGACGTCGGCGCGCCGATCGACGGCGCGGCCCTTCGCCTGCTCGGGCGCCATGTAGGCGGCGGTGCCGAGCACCATGCCGAGTTCAGTGGCGCGCGCGGTGAGCGTGGGTGAATTGGCGAGCGACGAAGCCGACGTGGCGGCATCCGTCCCGAATGCCTTGGCGAGGCCGAAGTCCAGTACTTTGGCTGTGCCATCCGGACGGACCTTGATATTGGCAGGCTTGAGGTCGCGATGGATGATGCCGGCCTCGTGCGCCGCTTCGAGCGCCAGCGCGATCTGCCGCGCGAGCGGCAGCGCTTCGTCGAGCGGGACGGGCCCGCGTGCGAGGCGCTCGGACAGGTCCTCGCCGTCGACCACTTCCATGACGATCGCGCGCAAGACGACCTCTGAGGTCGTTTCCTTTCCGGCGACTCCGGAAACGACCTCAGAGGTCCTTTTCTCGATCGCATACACCTGCGCGATGTTCGGGTGGTTGAGCGACGCGAGCGCCTGCGCTTCGCGTTCGAAGCGCGCCAGCCTGTCGGCGTCCGCAGCGAACGCCTCGGGGAGGATCTTGAGCGCCACATCCCGCCCCAGTGCCGTGTCACGCGCGCGATAGACCTCGCCCATGCCGCCCTTGCCGAGCGGTTCGAGAACTTCATAAGGGCCGATTCTGGCGCCGGGTGCGAGGGTCATTCGAGAGCCAGCAGTATACGGCCTCGCGACTGAAATACACGGCATCAACACGAGGCGTGAAGGGGGTCGATTACTGATCGCCGCTGTACGACGATGCGGGTATGCGCGGTGACCGGTGAGGTGAGCCGGTGCACTCACGACTTCTGATAGCATTCGCCCCTTCACCGTGATTCATTTCCGCTGCCTGTCCGCCCCCCTGCTCTCTGTCTTGCTCTTGGGATGTGTGAGTGCGTCGAGCACGTTTGCGCAGACGCCCGTGTCTCCGGCGCAGTCGCCTGCAGGCCCGATCATCACAGACATCACGAAGATCGATCACGACACGTTCGAGGTCATCGCCAGCGAAATGAAACGTGATTCCTGGCTGCGTAAGGGAGACCAACTCAAGATCTCCATCGATACGTCACGATCATCGCAACGCGTTCTACTTCTCCACCCACCCGCTGGGCGCGCTCAAGGATGCCAACCTTCACGCCGGGCGCGAGCGGGCGTGACTGGGCCGGCGCCACCAGCGCCAGGTGGACGTCCGAGCGGTTCAACGCCGAGATGGGCTTCGTTCCCCGCACGGCCAGCCTCAACGTTCTGCTCTGGTATATCCATCGTCCCGGCAGCGACTTCTACCTGGTCTACAACCAGGGATTCGAGACAGCCGTCCCCGGCCCCAGGGACCTGCGCACGCGCGGCCGATCCCTGGCGATCAAAGTGACGTACTGGCTATCGCGCTGACCTGTCGGAAAGGCTGCCCGGGGGCCGCTACCAGCGGAACAGGCGCGTGAGCTTGACGACCACGGACCGATTCTCGAGTGTGGACGGGAATCGGCCCTCGGATGCCGAGCGGCCGTCGCTGTAGACCAGGAACAGGTCGCTCCCTGGCGCGTACTCCCACCGGAAGCGGGCGTTGGTGGTCATCGTGCGGCTGTCGGCACGGTACTGTACCAACGCCGAGACAAACATTCGAGGCGTGAGGGTGAACGTGGTCCGGCCGCCGAAGAGGTGACTGTTGCTATCGCCAAACGGCGTGCGCACTCGATTGAACGAGAGCGTGGGCTCAATGAAGAATCTTGACGACAATTCCACCCGGCCGCGCCACGACGCTTCGGTGATGGTGCCGCCGTAGAAGCCCCCGTGCGCAAAGGAGAGGAATCCAGACAGCGGGCGCGACGGCGACAGTTCGTAACTGACTCTGGCTTGGCGGAAGTCGTATCGACCTGCAGGGACCGTGACCCCGAGATTCACGGCCGCGCCAAGTTGCTCGATCGAATCGATCACCTGTATCGAGACCTTGTCGGTGTTCGTGAACTCCAGGCGAAAAGTGCCGTGCAGCGCACGGGACTCGAGATCTCCCGCCGGGTTGGCGTAGTAATCAATCTCGCCTTCGAAGAACACCTTTCGTACTGGTCCAGCCTTCGTCGGCCTGGGACTGAAGCGCCCCGAGGCGAACGAGCGGCGGAAAGCGGTGCGGCGCAGAAATCCTGCTTCCGGGTTGAAGTTGGCGCCCACCAGCAGGTGTTCCGCGCTCAAACCGACGCGGTCGGAGTTGTAGTCGAGTTTCCCTCGGTAGCTGGTGGTGTCACGCGTCGCGTCGTGGTCGCGCGTTCCGGCCCAGTACGCCGACGCGCTGAACTCTGTCGTGAGGTTCAGCGACAGGTCGGCGCCAAATGCGTAGTTGGTGGCGGTCTCGCCAAAGGTGGGAACACCGCGTCGTGTCGCCAGGAGGCCGATACGGCTTCGGCTCAAGAGGTTGCGGCTGATACGCAGCACCGAGTAGTCGGTGGGGCGCGCGTCGGCTACGGCGGACTCGCCGGTCCGAATATGTAACACTCCGACCTGAAATCCGCCGGCGCGTTGGAGCAGTCGGCCGCCGCCGACAATCGGGACGGCCAGGCCGTTAGCCAGGCCGATCCGCCGACTGTAGAACAGGACCGGGGCGCTGGTGGGACCAAACCCGCCCCCGCCCCCGCCCCCACCCCCGGTACCTCCGAAGTTGAAGTAATCCTGTCCCTCAAGGAAGAATTCCCGTTTCTCCGGAAAGAAGACACTGAACCTTGTCAAATTGACCTGGGCCTCATCATCTTCAACCTGGGCGAAGTCGGTGTTGTACGTCAGGTCGACAACCACATTTTGTTTCAGTCCCCACTTGACGTCCAGGCCAACGTCGCCGTTCCGTTGGCCGGTGATGGGTGGGTTCGCGGCGTGGTTGGTGAGGAACGACCCGGCCACGAAGGGTTTCACGTCGATGTTCCGCAGGCCGCGCGGTGGCTCGAGGCCGACCACCGTGCCGGCCAGGGACACGCGCTGCAATCCCATGCGGCCGATTGATTGAGGAATGGGAGTCAGAAAGGAGACTTCGTTCTTCCAGCGGACGACCCGTCTGAAGTTGATCCCCCACGCGGCACCAGACTCATTGAACCGCAGGGATCGGAAGGGAAACTTGAATTCGATCGTCCAGCCTCCGTCGAAGTTCGCCGTGCGCACCTCCCACAGGCCGTTCCAGTTGGTATTCGGCGACTCGTTCCCGAGCTGTCCATCGTGCATACCGCCCTGCGCGTTCGCGTAGAAGTAGTAGCCGCTGCGGCGATCGAGGAACGTGTCGAAGATCACGCCGAAGTGGTCATTGTTGTACAGGTTGCGCGCGTCGCGTTGCATGTCGCTCATCACGCGCCGTTCGGCGTTTGTCTCCCAGTTGCGCGCGCTGATGTAGACGTTGTCGGAGTCGGCGAACACCCAGACGTCCGTCCGCTCGGTGGCGGGTTTCCCTTCAAACGGTTCCTGCTGAACGAAGTCGCTGACGAATCGCGTGGACCGGTAGAACTCTTCGTCGAGCCGACCGTCCAGCAACAGGGGACCGGTCAGCCGCGTGGCCCGGATGGTGGCGTTACCGCGCGCGTCACGGGAGACGACGTCGGGGGCGACCGGCGCAGCAGGCACGGCGCCCAGCGCGTTAGCCAGCAGGCCCGGTGCGTCCTGTGCCGCAGCAGGGCTGGAATAACACACCAGCAGGAGAAGCAGAACAATGAAGCGCATCAGGCGAACGACGATCATACCGCGTCTGGCGCTGGCGACAGCGCGCGCGCGAGACCCGGCTGAATCGCGAGGTGGCGATCAAGGTGCTGGCGGAACTGTTTGCCGCCGACGCCGGGCGCCTGTCGCGGTTCACACGCGACGCCCAGACGCTGGCTGCGCTCAACCATCCGAACATCGCCCAGATCTACCGACTCGAGGCGCACGGCGGGAACTAGACCACGACACCCGGAAGGACACCGACCGTGCCGGCCGGTCTCTCGGCCACCTGACCATCCACGGGTGACGCATCGATCAGTCGCGCGAATCGATGCGTCATCCAGACGACCCGCGCGAAGACGCTGGTCACCTGCAGCAGCGCCGCCCGGTCGGCGGTCTCGATGCTGCGTTCTTCGGCCAGATAGTCCTGCCGGACCTGCTCCATCAGATCGCCGTGGTCCTCGGTGATCCGCTTCAGGAGATCGAGCGACGATCGGTCACCCGACTCGATCGCCTCGATCATTGTCAGAAGCACGAAGTCGAGCGCTTCGACAAACGTCGAGACAAGATCGCCGAGGCGGCCGCCCGGAGGCACCGCCGCGGTCACCACCGTCAGCGTTGTCATACTGTCTGCGAGGTACACGGTCAGGCTCAGTCGCGTCTGCAGCTTCGTCAATCGCTCCGTTTCGCCTGGACCGAGTTGGTGGTTCACAAGCTCGTGCTGGAACCGATCGATACGCGCGGCCACAGCGGCGAAGGGCTCGTCGATCAGAAGCGCCTCGGCGCGCTCCGGGGATCCTGGACCTGTCCGCAGCGCGGCCGAATACCGGCGAAGGCGCCTGGCGAGCCGCAGTTGTTCCTTCTCAATGAGATCGAGTGCGGTCGCCGGCTCGTCCAGCGCCTCGTCGTACCGATACTGCGGCTGCGCGTCATCCACCTCTTCGCTGACCGGGATCCGCCATTCGATGAAACGGCAGACGAGCGGGACGCGCCCCAGGACCTCGACGTACAGGAGGGGCACGAACAGTGCGACGCCCGCGATCTTGAACAGGTCCTGATACGCCGTCAGCTGCCGGCCCGCACCCTTCAGCGTGCTCGACAACGCCATCCGGGCAAACGTCGAGCCCACATTCGCTCCGTAGATGGCCATCATTGTGGGAAACGGTCCGAGCAAGCCCGTCTGCGCGAGCCCGATCGCGAGGATGGAGACGGCCGTCGATGACTGGGTGATAAACGAAAACGCGCCGGCGCCAGCAAACGCGAAGAAGTACGACTGGCCGCTTCCATTCAGCAGCGAGGTGAACCACGGGAGGCTCTTCAGCGGCTCGGCGCCCTGTTTCATCATCTCGATGCCGTAGAACAGCATGCCGATGCCGAGGACGGCGCCGAAGGCGTGGCTCTTGCGCGAACGATCGAAGGAATACGCCGCCCCGGCCACGCCAATCAAATACAGGATGGCCAGCCGCAGGTCGAGGACGGTGGCGAAGATCAGCGCGCAGCAACCGACGTTCGCCCACACGAGAATGGGCAACGCTCGCCTGACGGTGGTCAGGCCGCTCGACACGAGACTGACGAGCATGAACGCGATACCGGACGAACTCTGCACCAGCGCGCCCGTGGCGACACCGACCGCGCCGGCCACAAGCGGCCGGCGCGTGAGGACGCCGACGATCGTCCGCAGCTTCCGCCCCGCCGCCTGACGCAGGTTCGTGTCGACCATTTTCAGCCCGGTGAAAAACAGCCCGAGCCCCGCAATGATGTTGGCGGCGATGGAGTTGAGCACGCAGCGGAATCTTATCGCCCGGCATCTCGAACGGTGCAACGCCGATGTAAACAGGCTTCAATAAAGGCTAGAATCCCGGCACACAACCATGTCGCTCACTCCGGGTTCACGCCTTGGCCCCTACGAAATCGTAGCCCCTCTTGGTGCGGGAGGGATGGGCGAGGTGTATCGCGCGCGCGATACCAGACTCAATCGCGAGGTGGCAATCAAGGTGTTGCCGGAACTGTTTGCCGCCGACGCCGAGCGCCTGTCGCGGTTCACACGCGAAGCCCAGACGCTGGCCGCGCTCAACCATCCGAACATCGCCCAGATCTACGGACTCGAGGCGCAGGCCCTCGTCATGGAACTGGTGGAGGGCGACGACCTGTCGCACCTTATCTCGCAGGGCGCCCTGCCACTGAATCAGGCGCTCGCCATCGCCCGGCAGATCATCGCCGCCCTCGAAGCCGCCCACGATGCCGGCATCGTGCATCGCGATCTGAAGCCCGCCAATATCAAAGTCCGTCACGACGGGACGGTGAAGGTGCTCGACTTCGGTCTTGCCAAGGCGATACGCGCAGAAGCCTCGGCCGTCGATCCGTCCACCTCGCCCACCTTGACCGCCCGCGCCACCCAGATGGGCATGATTATCGGCACCGCCGCGTACATGAGTCCAGAGCAGGCGCGCGGCAGGGCCGTGGACAAACGCACGGACGTCTGGGCCTTTGGCTGCGTGTTGTACGAAATGCTCACGGCCAGGAAGGCGTTTGACGGCGAAGACGCCACCGAGATCATCTCGGCGGTGGTCAAGAGCGAACCCGATTGGCACGCGCTGCCGACCACCGTGCCCGCCCACATCCGCACCATCGTCACTCGCTGTCTCGTCAAGGACCGCAAGGCGCGCATTCCGGACCTCTCGGTGGTGCGCTACATGCTTGATGACACGACGCCAACTCCGGTCGCCGCGGTGGACGCACCAGGGAAATCGCCGAGAGTCGGCAAAGCCTGGTACGCGGCAACCGCCCTGTTCGTCGTGACGACGATGGTGATGGGTGTGGCGTGGTATCGCGCTGGTGCGACAGCCGCAGGCCAGGGCAGATTTATCGTCGCGCCACCCGATGGGACGATGTTCACGACCGGGCCCTATGTCGGGGCCACCGCCCCGGTCATTTCGCCGGACGGTCGAACACTGGCATTCACGGCGCAGGACACGGCAGGTAGACGGATGTTGTACGTGCGCCCCATCGACTCTCTGGTGGCGCAGGCACTACAGGGGACCGAGGGCGCAGCATTTCCATTCTGGTCGCCCGACAGTGCATTTCTCGGGTATGCGATCACCGGGACGTTGCTGAAGGTGTCCGCCACAGGCGGGCCGCCTCAGACGCTGTGTTCGCTCAATCCAGGAATCGTGAGCCGCGGAGGCACCTGGAGCCGCGAAGGCGTGATCGTCTTCAACAATGGGCCCGCGCCCCTCTACCGCACGTCATCAACCGGAGGGGCGGAGGCGGTCGTTATTGGCGCCCTTGAGGACGGGCAAACGGGCAGGCAGTTCCCATCGTTTCTTCCCGGCGGCCGCCGCTTTCTGTTTCACACGGCGGGAGGGAACAGGAACGGACTGTCCGTGGGGTCACTCGATTCGGCTGAGACGACGTGGCTGACCTCATCCGAGAGCGGCGCTGTGTTCGACGACACAAGCGGCCGGCTGCTGTTCGTTCGCCAGGGCACGTTGCTGTCTCAGGCGTTTGATCCGCGCACGCTTGCGCTCAGCGGCGATCCCGTGGCGGTCGCCGAAAACGTGGAAACGGCTGCGGTTCCAGGTGTCGTGGCATTTTCCGTGTCGGAGACTGGTGTGCTGGCCTACGGTATTGGACAGGCTGTCGGCACCGGGCTGCGAATGACATGGATGAACCGGGAGGGCAAGGTCATGGGCACCGTGGGCCCACTGGCCCCCTATCGCGGTTTGAGCCTTTCGCCGAACGGGTCGCAGGTCGCCGCACATCGGCACGAAGGCGACGGCGGCGACATCTGGGTGACCGACGTGGCGCGAGACGTGACCACGAGATTCACGCTTGATCCGACACAGGAGAACTCGTCGCCGGTCTGGTCGCCGACAGGCGACCGCATCGCCTTTCAATCCGTGCGGCAAGGCAAGCCCGGCGTCTATGTCAAGGCGTCCAATGGCGGCGCCGACGAGCGCCTGTTTGAGACCACATCGAGCCGTTTCGTTGTGCCTCTGTCCTGGTGGCCCGATGGCCGCACCCTCCTGTTCGGCGTGAGGGAGGCCGCAACAAACAGAGACATGTGGACGGTCTCGCTTGACAGGGAGCACAAGGCGGCCCCACGAGTGCACACCGCCCTTGCTGAACTGAGCGGCCAGGTTTCACCGAATGGCCGATGGCTGGCCTACCAGTCCGACGAGACGGGCTCGCAGGAGATCTACATCCAGCTGGCGACGGCGGCGCCTGGAAAGTGGGCCGTGTCCACCGGCGGCGGGCAGGCGCCGCGCTGGCGCGGCGACAGCCGGGAGTTGTTTTATCTCGGGGCCGGGAAGATTCTTGTCGTTGAGATTGGGATCAGGGGCGAGACGTTGGTCCCCGGCGTGCCGAAAGCGCTGTTTGATTATCGCGGCGTGCCGAATGTCGCGCACGGCAGCTACTTCACGCCCTACGACGTGACGAGCGACGGCCAGCGGTTCCTGGTGTCGCGACGGGAGTCCGAGGGCGATGCCGATCGATCCGCAGCTCCCATCGTCATTGTGCTCAATTGGCGGAACCGAATCGGGAAATAGGGAGACCACCATGTCCGCAGCGAACGAGACCCGTCGGCGCTTTATCACGCACTTTGCCGGCGCGGGGCTGGGCGCCACGCTTGCGCCAGGCATCATCTGGGCAAAGATGCAGGAGCAGGGCGCTGCCCGCATCACCTTGGACATGGTGACGAGCGCCCTGAAGCTGGCCGGTATCGAAAGCACAGAGGCCGAACGCCAGACCATGGTGAACGGGGCGAACCAGAGCCTCACCCGCTATGAAGCGAATCGGGCCATCGACATTCCCAACGACGTGTCGCCCCCATTTCACTTCAGCGCCCTGGTCCCAGGCATCGAGGTCGATAAGGTCGCAAAACCCTTCCGCCTGAGCGCACCGCCCGCGCTGCGCAGGCCCACCAACCTCGAGGACGTCGCGTTCTGGCCGGTTCGCCATCTGGCCGAACTCATCAGGACCCGGAAGGTCACTTCGCTCGAATTGACCGAGATGTACCTTGCGCGTCTCCATCGCTACAACGGCATGCTCAACAACGTCGTGACGTTCCTGGACGACCTGGCGCGGGCGCAGGCGAAACAGGCCGACACAGAGATCGCCGCCGGCAAGTACAAAGGCCCGCTGCACGGCATGCCGTGGGGCGCCAAGGACATCATCTCAGTCAAGGGCCACAAGACCACCTGGGGCACCGCACCACTGAAGGACCAGGTGCTCGACTACGACGCAAGCGTTGTCGAGATGCTGCGCGACGCGGGCGCCGTGTTGCTGGCGAAGCTCACGACGGGTGAGCTGGCATCGGGCGATAACTGGTTCGGCGGCCAGACAAAAAGCCCGTGGAATCCGGCCGTTGGGTCGAGTGGTTCGTCAGCCGGGCCGTCATCGGCCACTGCGGCAGGCTGCGTCGCATTCGCGATCGGTACCGAGACCAGCGGATCAATCCTCAGCCCCGCGGCGCGGTGCGGTCTTGCGGGATTGCGGCCCACGTTCGGACGCATCAGCCGCTACGGCTGCATGGCCTTGTCGTGGACGATGGATCGGCTCGGGCCCATCTGCCGGCATGCGGAGGACTGCGCGATTGTCATGCAGACTATCGCGAGGCCGGATGGCCGCGACATGAGCGTGTCGGATGTGCCGTTCAACTGGGACGCACGACTCGATATCAGAAAGCTTCGTGTCGGCTACATCAAGGAATCGTTCGACACGCTGACGAACGCCAACGCAAAGCAGAATGCGGAGAAGGTGCTCGACACGCTGCGCACCCTCGGCGTCTCGACGTTCATTCCCATGACCATTCCGATGGCCAATACGACAGGGTCCGCCCTGGGTGTGGAGTCTGCCGCGTACTTCGATCACATGACGCGGGCGGGCAAGATGGTTGGCGCGCGCGGGGGAGGACGCGCGAGCGCGTGGCTCACGCCAGCGGTGGAGTTTCTTCAGCAGCAGCGCGTGCGCGCCATGATGATGATGGAGCTCGAGCAGGCCACACGAGGACTCGACGTGTACATCGTGGCATCGAACAACACGGGTGGGACGCCGACACCGGCCGGAGGGCGCGGGCGTGGCGCCGGTGCGCCGCCCGACCCCGCCGCGGCGGCAGCGGGCCGTGGGCGCGGCGCGGGAGGTGGTGGCGGCGCGGCTGGCGCGCAGAATCCCGCAGGCCGGCATTCCACGATGGCGAACCTGGCGTGTTACCCGGCCATCAACATTCCGAACGGATTCGCGGAGAACGGCCAGCCCACGAACGTGACCTTCTTCGCGCGGCCGTTCGGTGAGGAGGGACTACTCGCCATGGCGGTCGCCTACCAGGAAGCGAGCGGATTCTACAAGCAGAGGCCGACGAAGCTCGGCTGACGGTGTCGGGGTCCTGGGGGGGTCCAGGGGTTCTGGGGTCCTGGGGTCTGTCGTGCCTGCGCCGTTCGGCGCAGGGGCTTTGTTGGGGAATCAGGATGCGCGAAGCGCCCAGGACCCCGACACTATTTCAGCACCCCCACGCGCACCCCTGACGCTTGCGTGGGCGTCCTATAAACGCGCTGCGTCGCCTTGCGGAAGTCTTCGGCCTTCGCCTTGTAGATGTTGACGAACGTTTGCGGATTCCTGTCGATGACCGGAAACCACGTGCTCTGCACCTGCACCATGATCCGGTGGCCCTTGAGGAATCTGTGGAAGCGGTCACGCAGGTCGAACTCGTACTTCACCGGTTGACCGGGCACGAGCGCCTCGGGATTCGAGAAGGAATTCCGGAAGCGGCCGCGGAACACTTCACCGGCCAGAAGCATCTGGAAGTCGCCCATCCTGATGCCGCGCGGGTTCGGCGTGTTGTCCGGCGCGGTGCCTGGATACACGTCGATGAGTTTGACCACCCAGTCGGCATCGGTGCCCGTCGTGGACGCGATGATCGATGCAAAAACTGGCCCAGCGACCACGACGTCCTCGGTCAGCGGCTCGGTGCGATAGACGAGGACGTCCGGACGCGCTGCCGCAAAGCGCTGATCCTCCACCATCCACAGGTGGCCCTGTGTCGTGCGCGCCTCAGTGCTCCACGGCACGGGTTTCGACGGGTCCGAAACGTATTCGTCAAAAGTCCCGCCCGTGGCGGCCGACGCGGCTGTCGGACGCGAAAACGACAATCCGCCATCGGCCTGAAAGTACAGCGTGCGTGACTCAGTCGTGGCAGGTGGCCACGCGTCGAAGGCGCGCCACGTGTTGCCGCCGGTTTCAAAGACGGTGGCTTCGGCTGTAGGCGCCGCGCCCTTGTCCTTGAGGTGATGCGTGAAAAACGGCAACTCGATCTCGCGCCGGTAGTAATCACCCGTCGGCGAACCAAACCGGATATCGCCCAGAGCATCGCCCGGCATCGACGCCCATCCGCCATGCAGCCACGGTCCAATGACGATGCGGTTCTTGTTCGAGGGTGTAGCACGCTCGACCTGGCGATACGTTTCAAGGGGACCGTAGAAGTCTTCCGCATCAAACCAGCCGGCCACGTTCAGCACCGCGTGTGTGACGTTGGTCGCATGCGTGAGCGGGTTCTGCCGCACCCAGTAGTCGTCGTAGTTCGGGTGGTCCATATACTCGTTCCACGTGGGAACGCTGTAGTTGAAGTACTTCTCGTTGATGTTCGCCACAGGACCCGCATCCAGGAAGAAGCGGTAGCCGTCCGGCGTGCCGTAGTCGAAGCCGCCGCCGCGCGTCTCTGTCGCGCCCGCGCGTGGCCGCGCGTTGCCCGCCAGCCAACTGAAGGTATACATCAGCCTGAACGCGCCGTTGTGATGGAAGTCATCACCAAGAAACATGTCGATAGCGGGTGCCTGTGGAGACGACGCCTTGAGGGCGGGATGCGCGTCGATCATGCCCCACACGGTCTGCGAGCCAGGATACGAAATGCCCCACTGGCCCACACGGCCATTGTTGTTGGGCACCTGCTTCACGAGCCAATCGATGGTGTCGTACGTATCGGTGCTCTCGTCGGTGGCGCGCGGCCCTTTCGGTCGAGGCTGCAGGGGCCGCATGACGACAAAGTCGCCTTCGGATCGGAACTTCCCCCGAACGTCCTGATACACAAAGATGAACTTCTCTGCCACGAAATCCGCCGACGGTCCGAGCGACGTGCGGTACGCATCGGCACCGTATGGCGGCGACCCATACGGCGTGCGGTGCAGCATGAACGGATACCTGGCCGACGAGTCCTTCGGCGTGTAGACGATCGTGAACAGCTTCGCGCCGTCCCGCATCGGAATCATGTGCTCGGACTTCACGTACGCCGCCCGGATGTCGGCGGCAGTCTGGGCGCCGATCCCGTGCTCGGCCGCGCCCAGGGCGCCCAGAACGGCGAGGGCGGCAAGAAGTCTGCGGGTCCGTCGGTCCGTCGGTGCGTGGGTTCTCGGTGGCGCTTCGCGCATCATGTCTCCTCTAACAAAAGCCCCGAGCCAAACGGCGCGGCTCCACGAACCCACGGACCAGCGGACCCTTTCTGGAAGATGATCGGCCCCGTCAGCGTCCGATCATCTTCCAGAACGTAATCCCGCTTGCCTGCTGCCCGACGTCGACGGTCCCGACGATGGCGCGCGCGCGCAGATCGATGACGTCCACCTTGCCGGGCGCTGAACCGGCGCCTTCGCTGCTGACAAACGCGTAGCGCGAATCGGGACTCACCGTCACGCCGTGCGCGATGTTGTTCGACGTCTTCAGGCGCGCGAGGCTCTTGCCGCTGGCGAGGTCGAAGATCTCCACCATGTGACCCTGCTTCAGCGTGGCCACCATCAGTCGGCCATCGGCGGTCACCGCGAGGTTATACACGCCACGCCCCGTTGGCAGGCGGCGGGTGATGGACCAACTGTCGCGGTCGACCTCGACAATCTCGTCGGCCTTGTTGCACGCGACGAAGACCTTGCGGCCATCAGCCGATGGCTGCGCCCAGGTGGGCGAGCATGTCGCCGCGATCATGTCGTGTTTCATGCCGGCATACCCGACGTCGGCCGGGTCCACCACCGGTTTCGGAGCCGCCGAGCCGGGCATGACGTGACCCGCATGTTCGTCGGCCGCGGCGGGGAGCGGTCCTTCTTTGCCCTTCGCGAGCGAGAACCGCCTCGACAACTCGAACTTCCGCGCGTCGATCTCCACAAGTTGGTCGTCCATCATGCACGTGGAGTACTGCCGCGTGCCGCTCGGATCCACACGGCTGCCGTGCGGCATGGTGCAGGTGACGATGCGTGCCACCTCGGTGTTGGTGGGCGTAAACACGACCGAGACCGTGGACGGGACCATGTCGCCGTGCAGGTTGAAATTCACCGAGATTGAATAGAGGCCGTCCGGCGTCAGGTCGAGTGACGCGGGAAAATACCCCAGCGAGAGGCCTTCGCCCACGAGTGTGTCGGCCTTCTCGCCCAGCGCGTACTTCCAGAGCTTTCCGTCCGGCCGGCCGTGCCCCGTGGTCATGTAGAGGAACTTGCCGTCTGGCGAAACCTGCAGGCCGTGCGGCCCTTCCATCTCGTTCGGCAACTCGCCAATCGTCGTCGTTCTCTCTACCACCGTGCCCTCGGGACCGAAACGGATGCGGTGGATCAGGTCCGCTGATTCGGCCCCGACGTAGACCCAATAGGTGTTCATGGGCCGTTGTGCGGTGTTTGCCGGGAGCCCGGCGTCCAATGTCCCAGTCAGGACGACCAGGCCAGCCAGCAGGCCCACGAAGCCGCCCGGAGCGCCCCCGCGAACCCTGGGACCTGCGGACCCGCGGACCTGCGGACCTGTATTGCTCGCGCTTCGGGTGTCTGGCATCATGTCGCCCATGAACCTAACACGGACCCTCGGCCTCGTCATCTGCCTTGCTGCGCTTGTGCACACCGCCGGACGCCTGGACGCCGCCGCGCCATCCCAGGCGGCTCAGGCCCCGGCGGCCGTCGCCGTCGCGAAGCTCGTGGCCGAGCCAGCCACCGTGTCCATGCGTGCGGGGGAGTCGGTGGCCGTCAAGATCACCGCCTTTGACGCGAGCGGCAAGCCGATTCCCGACGCGCAGGTGCGCGTCAACCTGCCGCGAACGGCCGGCACGTATGCCGACGGAAAAATCACGGCCTTTGCGGCCGGCAAGGTCGTCGCGACGGCCGTCGCCGCCGGCGCGATGGGCGCGGCGCCGGTGACGCTCGACATTCCCGTCACCATCGCCTGGCCGGCTCTGGCGACGCTTGAGATCTCGGCGGAGCCCGGTCGCCTCTACACCGGACTCACGCTCGCGCATCTGGCCGCCGGCGCCCACGCCGATGGCTCGAACCGCGCCGGGCTTGTGGCGAACTGGCGGTCGTCTGACGCTTCAGTAGCCACCGTTGATCGCTTCGGCAACGTCACGGCCGTCAAGCCCGGCGCGGTCACCATCACGGCGGAGTCTGAAGGTGTGAGCGCCACCAAGGCGTACACCGTGGCCGCGAATCCGGTGGCGTCCCTTCAACTTGGTATCAAGGAGTCCACGCTCCGCACCGGCGACGTCATCAAGCTCGTCGGCACACCGAAGCGTGCCGACGGCACCACCGTGACCGATGCGCCGATCACGTGGAGCTTCACCTACACCGCGCCTGAAGGGAACACCGTGCAGGCCCCCGGTGGCCCGGGCATCATCGACGACGGGCTGTTTGTCGCGAACTATCCGGGCCGCTTCAATATTCTGGCGTCGGCCGGCACCGCGCACGCGCGCACGGCCATCGAGGTTACACCGCGCGATGTGCGGCAGAAGTTCACGGTGACCGGGCGCGGCATCATCCGCGATACGCACACCTCCGACCTCTGGCCCTACACCGGCAACAACGGCCGCGACTACTGCATCGTCGGCACCTGGGGCGGCGACGGGTATGCGCATGTGTTCGACATTACGGACCTGACGAACATCGTCCGCACCGATTCCGTCAAGATCGACGCGCGGACGATCAACGACGTGACCGTGTCGCCTGATGCGCGGTACGCGGTGCTCTCGCGCGAGGGCGCGTCCAATCGCGTGAATGGCGTGGTGCTGCTGGACCTGGCGGACCCCGCGCATCCGAAGATCGCCTCGTCGTTCGATACGGAGCTGACCGGCGGCGTGCACAACATGTTCGCGACCAACGACCACCTGTTCGCCGTGTCTGGCGGGTCGAAGTACGTGATCATCAATACCGAGGATCTCAACAAGCCGACGTATGTGAGCGAATATCGCCATCCCAACGCGCGCCTGCACGACCTCTGGGTGCGTGACGGCATTGCGTACTCCGCGCAGGGCGGCGTGGGCACCGTGATCGTGGATGTGGGCAACGGCAAGTGGGGCGGCACGCTCAAGAATCCGAAGCTCATTACGACGTTCCCGATCAGCAGCGGACACGAGATTTACCCGTACGCGCAGTCGTCAACCGGCAAGACCTACCTCTTCATCGGTGATGAGGAGATGGGCCGGCGCGGACGCGTGTGGGAGGGCACGAACTATCAGCTGTCGTCTCCGGGAGGCATTGCCCAGACGTCAGGCGGCTACACGCATATCGTGGATTTCACGGACCCTGCCAAACCGCGCAAGGTGGGCCGTTACCAGATCGAAGACTACGGGTCGCACGACATCATCGTGGAGAACGACATTCTCTATCAGGCCTACTACGACGGCGGCGTGCGCATTGTCGATGTCTCGGGGATGTTGCTGGGCAACTTGTACGATCAGGGCCGCGAGATTGCGGTGTTCAAGCCGTATGACCCCGAGGGCTACACAGCGAACGCACCGTTTGTGATGAACGCGATGCCGTGGAAGGGACACATTCTCTTCACCGACTTCAACAGCGGGTTGTGGGCGGGGAAGCTTGAGGCGGTGGCGCCTGTGGTGCGGTAGATCTACGGCTACTCGAACGGATTGAGGAGCGCCACGCCGAGGTTGGCAAAGTCTCGGACGTTTCTGGTCACAAGCGTCAGGCCGTGAATTCGTGCCGTGGCCGCGATGAGCGCGTCCATGACGGGCACTGACCGGCGTGCGCAGAGGCGACCCCATTCGTCGGCCACGCTGCCGTCCACGTAGAGCAGGCGATCTTCGTAGAACTGCGTCAGCCCGTTGAGCCACCGATCCAGCAGGTTCGCCTGTCGCGCGTCCTTCGACCGGAGGCGTTCGAGGCCCTGCCTGATCTCCCCAGTCGTCACGACGCTCAGGAACAGCGCGTTGGCTGGCTGCGCGTCGAACCACTCGATGAGGCCCACGTGCGCCGTCGGCCGGCGCAACGCCGACACGATATTGGTGTCGAGCAGGAAGCTCACAAGGTCACCAGGTGCCCTCGGTCTTTCGAGCGTGTCACCCGCAGGCTGGGTCCAGGCGCGGACCGGAGGAATGCCTTGAAGTCTTTTTCCGGTGGAGCCGAGAGCAGCGTTCGCTCGAGGATGTCCCGGTGCTCGGCTTCGGCCGACCGGCCATGTCTGGCGGCCCGTGCCTTGAGTGCGGCAACGACCTTCGGATCAAGATTGCGGACCAGAAGCTGCAGCATGCTATCAATGATAGCACCACGGGAGCAGGTACAACAGACACAGGGCGTCGCGTTAGCGGCGCCAACCAGCGGGGACGTCGACGAACGACCCGTCGAGCGCCGCAGTTGACGGAAGTCCGAGCAGTTGCATCGTTCGCACAATGTCGGCGCGCAGGATGTCGATCGCTCGAGTGACCCCTGGCCCGCCCGCCGCTCCCAGCCCATAGGCATACGCCCGGCCGATGAGCACGGCTCGCGCACCCAGGCACAGCGCCTTCACCACATCACCGCCGCGGCGGATGCCGCCGTCGAGCAGCACCTCCACGCGGCCGTCCACGGCGTCCACCACCTCGGGCAGCACGCGAATCGTCGCCGCCACGCCATCAAGCTGCCGTCCCCCGTGGTTCGACACCACCACGGCCGACGCGCCGCCATCGATCGCTCGTCGGGCGTCGTCTGCCGTATGGACGCCCTTCACGACAATGGGGCCGTTCCACGCGTCGCGAATCCAGCGAAGATCGTCCCAGCACACCATCGACTGTTCGAGCGCCGCGCCCACGTCTGCATAGGGCATGGGGCCGGTGGGAAGGACGATGTTGGGAAAGTGCATGAGGCCGCCGTCGCGAAGGTAGGCGGCGAGCCACCGGGGCTTGACGAGAAACTGGCCCAGATGCGGCAGCATCGTGAAGGGCGTGCCGGCGATGAGTGGCTTCATCCCGTTGCGCAGGTCCCGCTCGCGCATGCCCGCGACAGGCGTATCGATCGTGACCACCAATGCGGTGCAGCCGGCCGCGCGCGCGCGTTCGATGCCACCCAGGGCCACCTCGTGTCCACCGACCAGGTACAGCTGGAACCAGACCGGCCCGCGCGTGGCCTTCTTCACGTCTGAGACGTGGCCGCCCGAGAGTGTGGAAAGGATGTACGTGGTGCCGGCTTCGCCGGCGGCGTGGGCGGCCACCTCTTCGCCGCGCGGCCAGAACATGCGGCTGCTCCCGACCGGCGCCAGCAGGAAGGGGAGGTCGAGTGTTGTGCCCAAGACCGTGGTCTTGAGGTCGCACTGCTTCGTGGCGACGGCCGAGCGGGGCCGGAACGTGACGTCCTCAAATGCGCGACTGTTCTCGCGAAGCGTGATCTCGGCGTCTGCCGCGCCGTCAATGTAGTCGAAGACCACTCGAGGCAGCCGCTTCTTCGCGGCCAGCCGCAGGTCGGCGATGTTGACGGCACTGGACATCCCGCGCGGATTCTACCGCACCACACGGAACCCATAGTCGGTGTAGCGGAACGAGGGATCGATCCGGCTGCGCTGGGCGCAGCGGCTGACGGTGATCGCATGCCGCCACGCGCCACCCCGGGACGCTCGCCGCCGGCCGGACTCCGGACCGCGCGGATCGCGCCTCGGCGATGTCGCGTAGTAGTCGGCCGCATACCAATCCGCGCACCACTCGTGAATGTTGCCGCCAATGCCCCAAATGCCGAAGCCATTGGGTTCACCGAACGTTACCGGCCAGGGACCAGACAGTGCGCCCCGCCCGCCGTTGGGCACCCACGAGGGAATCTCGTCGCCCCACGGATACCGCGCGCCCGCCAGGCCGCCTCGCGCCGCGTACTCCCACTCCGCCTCGGTCGGCAGGCGAATGGGGTCGCCGCTGTCGGTGCGCCACCGGCAATAGGCCTCGGCATCCAGCCAGCTCACGCCGGTGACCGGCAGGTCAGCGACAATGATCTCGCGCGGCCACTCCCGCGGCGTGTCGTCCCGGTCGTGGCTGCCGCGGCCGGTTGCGCGGAGGAACTCCGCATACTGCGCCTGCGTGATGGGGTAGACCGCGCACTCAAACGCGCTCACCTCCACTTCATGCACCGGCCGCTCATCGTCTTGCCCGGCGTCACTGCCCATGAGGAATTGGCCGGCCGGAATGTGAACGAGCATCTGTGCCATCATGCGCCCGGGAGTGTGAAAATGAAGAAGCAAACTGCCGTTGGCTGTTTTCTGGTGATGGCGTTGGGCATCGGGGTGGCGACGCCAATTGGCCATGCGCAGGCCGGTCGCGCGTTCACCACCAACTTCACACTGGCAGAGTTTGCCGCGCGGCGTGCCAGGGTCTACGACGCGATCGGCCCGGGCAGCCTCGCGCTGATTCAGGGGCTGCCCAGTGTGCATTCGTCGACGATCTTTCGCCAGTCCAACGAGTTCTACTACCTGTCGGGCGTCGTCACGCCGCAGGCCATCCTGCTGATGGACGGCACCGCCAGGCGCAGCATCTTGTATGTGCCCAAACAGAACGTCAGCCGCGCCGCCGTCGAAGGCGATCTGCTGTCGTCAGATGATCCGGCGGCGACCGCCAGAATCACGGGTGTAGACGAGGTGCGATCGCCCGAACAACTGGAGGCCGACCTGGAGGCGCGCGCGGACGCCAAGGCGATATTTGTGCCGTTTGCGCCGACAGAAGGGGCGAGTGAGAGCCCGGATGGTGCGCGGCGCCGCACGGCGGATGCCGCCGGCGATCCGTGGGACGGCCGCATCAGTCGCGAGGCCCACCTGCGCGCCGTGCTCGCGGCTCGGGTCCCCGGTCTCGCGCTGAAGGACCTCTCGCCCATTCTCAACACGATGCGCGAGATCAAGAGTCCTGCGGAGATCGCACTCATCACGCGCGCGACAACGGTCGGTGGCGCGGCGATTCTTGAGAGTATGCGCAGCACAGTGCCCGGCCTGGCCGAGTACGAACTTGATGCACTCGCGCAGTTCATCTTCGTGCGCCACGGTGCCCAGGGCGAAGCCTATCGCGCCATCGTGGCCAGCGGCCCGGCGGCCATGAACGCCCACCATCGTGCCGGCGAAAAGATCATGGCGTCTGGTGAACTGGTGCTGATGGACTACTGTCCCGACCTCGGTTACTACCGGTGCGACGTGACACGCCAGTGGCCGGTCAACGGAACGTTCAGCCCGGATCAACGGGACCTCTACCACTTCTATCTCGGCGTCTACGAGGCCGTGCTCTACGGCATCAAGCCAGGCCTGACGTCACAACAGATTCTGCAGACGGTCTTGCCGAAGATGGACGCGATCCTGGCAGCCGCGAGGTTCTCGAAGCCGCTCTACGCCGAGGCCGCGAAACGGTTCGTCGAGCGCTACCGGGCGTCTGCAGAGCGTGCCGGCGGACTGGGCCATGCGGTGGGCATGGCGACGCACGACTTCGGCGGAGGCACGGGTCTGATGCGGCCCGGCATGGTGTTTACGATCGAGCCCGCGCTGACGATTCCTGAAGAGCACATCTACATCCGGTTGGAAGACATGATCGTCATCACGGAAGACCGCGCCACCATCCTCTCGGACTTCGTGCCACGGAGTATCGCGGCAGTGGAGAAGGCCATGGTTGGGCCGGGGCTTCTGCAGCAGTACCGTCGCATTCGCTGACGGCCACAAACCCAAGGCCGCCTGACGGACGCGGCGGCCAGGGAATCAGGCGGTTCATCCACAGCGTCATCCAGACGTTCGGCCAGAGGTCGGGCCACATGTCGGTCATGGTAGCCACACAATCGAAGCGAGCAGGGCCAGGTATCCGGCAAAATACACCCGAAAGCGTCGCGCCATCGCGCGTTCGTCCTAGGTGTGGAAGTATCGATTCGTGAACAGTGCCGCGATGTCGTGTCCAAACCACGGCAGCACGTTGATCTTCCAGTCGGTCATTCGATACACCGTGGAGCGCCACCGATAACGCAAGTGAAACAGCGGCAGTCCGTACAACAGAAAGGCCACGATGAGCGCGGTCCTCATGTCCGTTCGAAGAGATAGTGGGAGACGACCCACTCCTCTCCGCCGCGATGGCCCCACAACTCGGCGCAGGCCATGAAGAAGATCCGCCAGCGCACGAACCATCGCCGCGCTTCCGAGGCGCCGTAGACATCCGCGAACAACGCGAGCACCTCGGCGCGATGCCGGTCCATCCGCCTGAGCCAGGCCTCGGACGTGCGCTGATAGTGCCGGCCGTTGACCACCCAGTGATGGCGAATGCTCAGGTCGTCCTGGAAATACAACAACAGGTCGTCGCTGGGCATCTGGCCGCCCGTGAAGAAGTGCTCCGCCATCCAGTCGCCCGAGTCCTTCACATCATAGGGATACGCGAAACGCCGGTGCGTGAAGATGTGGGTGAACAGCAGGCCACCAGGGTTCAGCCAGGATGCGGCCTTTGCGAACAGTGCCTGGTAGTTCCGTACGTGCTCCATCATCTCGACCGAGACGATCCGGTCGAAGCCAGGCCCGGCGTCGAACGTGTTGATGTCGGCCGTGACCACCTCGAGGTTCGTGAGACCACGCTCGCGCGCTCGTGCCTCGATAAACCGGCGCTGCGAGTGTGAGTTGGACACACCGGTGATGCGGCTCTCCGGAAAGCGTGCCGCGGCGTAGAGCGAGAACGCGCCCCAGCCGCACCCGAGGTCGAGCACGCGCTGCCCGTTCGAGAGTTGCGCGCGTTCGGCCGTGACATCGAGCATGCGCTGTTCCGAGTCGTCCAGCGTATCGCCATCCTGCCAAAGACCGCAGCTGTACTTGTGATGGCGCCCGAGGACGTACGTGAAGAACGCGGCCGGCACTTCGTAGTGCTGCTGGTTGGCAGCCCGCGTCTGGACCGCGATCGGACTGGCCTTCAGTTGAGCGACGTACTGCAGCAGATGGGCACGCTGAGCCTCGAGCGAACCCTTGTCCTCCTCACGAAGGCGTGCAGCGAGCCGTCGTCGAATACCGGCGCGAAGCATCCAGTCGGGCACCAGGTCCCGGTCGACGAGCGGTTCGTACCACGCGTGCTCGCGATGCACGACGGGTTCGGCAGTGGACATGGCCATCTCAAAATCTCCAACGCATGCACGCGTGCTCAAATGCCGGGAGGTCCGAAAGCACGACGGTTCGACGCTCGACTTCGGAGAGATCGAGCGCGGCGACACCCGCACCGCCGAGCCACAACGTCGCCTTCTCCGGCATCGCGCGCGCCACCGCTTTCACTTCATCGAGCGTACAACCCGTCACGACCGTGATGCCGTAGAGCACCACCGGCGCGGAGACGAGGCGCGCGGCCCGGCCGGTCTCGTCGGCAGGAAGGTCCGCGCCGAGATACACAACATCGATGCCGGAGATCGCGGCAAGCATCGATGCAGCCAGGACGCCGAATTCGTGGGTTTCACCCGCGGGCGTGGCCACGACCATGCGGCGCGCCGGTGTTGACGGACGGAACAGGCGCATCAGGCTGCCCAGAAGAGTGCGGAGCATCTGCGACACCAGATGCTCCTGCGCTACGTTGATGCGGCCATCGTGCCAGCGTGTGCCCACCTCCTGCATGAGCGGCAGCACAACTTGATATACAAAGTCTTTCGGCGCCAGCACGGCGGCCAGGCGCGTGAGTTCGTCGCCGGCCTTGGCGGCATCGAACGTGTCAATCGCGGCCATGACCGGCTGCAGCAGACCGGTTGGAGCTGCGGGCCGACGCTCGTCCGTTGTCGCGGGCTTGGCGAGGAGCGCGTCGAGTTCTTCGTCAGTCAGGGCCGCGATCCCGCCAATCGCGTGTCCCCGCTCCACGAGCTGGTTGAGGCGCTTCAGGCGCTCGATCTCGGCATCGCCGTACTGTCGGCCACGGCCGGACCGGACCGGGCGCACCGCCTGATAACGGCGCTCCCAGGCGCGCAGCGTATCCGGGCTGATTCCAGTCAGCTTCGACACGGCGCGAATGGGGTAGCTGGTCGCCATCTAAGATGCCACGATATCGCGCGGAGCCACATGCTGTCAAACGTCTGTCTTAGACAAGCTATTGACAAACTGGCGCAATGAAACGATGATGGCTTCAATGTCAGAGAGGAATCGCTACCAATTCGGCGCTGTCCTGTTCTTCCTCCTGCTCCACATCGGGTTGGTTGCTATCTGGTGGGTGCCTCCAACCTGGCCGCTCCTCTTCTGGCTTACGGCCACCTATGTCGTTCGGATGTTCGGGGTCACGGCGGGCTACCACCGGTACTTCGGCCATCGGAGCTACACGCTCAGCCGGACCGGACAGTTCGTCATGGCGTTTCTCGCGCAGACGTCGGCGCAGAAGGGCGTGCTCTGGTGGGCTGCCCATCATCGGCTGCACCATCGCGAGTCGGATCAGGATGAAGATGTCCACTCGCCCCATCGGCGAGGCTTCTGGTGGGCGCACGTCGGGTGGGTGCTGTCGAACGACTTCGACGAGTACGACCCTGAGGCCGTCCGGGATCTGCGCCGTTATCCCGAACTGGTCTGGCTCGACCGGCATCATTGGGTGCCCACCGCGGTCTTCGGCGCGGCCGTGGCGGTGATTGGCGGATGGCCGGCGTTTGTGTGGGGCTACGTCGTGTCCACCGTCGTCCTCTATCACTGCACGTTTGCCATCAACTCACTGGCGCATCTGTTTGGCTCGCGCCGATTCGAGACGCACGACGAAAGCCGGAACAACTGGTGGCTGGCGATTATCACCTTGGGTGAGGGCTGGCACAACAATCATCACTACTCACCCGGCAGCTGCCGGCAAGGTCAGCGCTGGTGGGAGCTCGACATCACGTATCTCGTGCTCAAGGCGCTCAGCTGGGTGGGTATCACCGGCGGCTTGCGCCCGGTTCGCAAGGCGAGGACCTCCTCATGAAACGCGTGGCGGTCATCGGTTCGGGCATCGCTGGACTTTCAGCGGCGTACTGCCTCAGTCAGACGCACCAGGTCTCTGTCTTCGAGCGTGATACGCGGATTGGGGGACACACGCACACGGTGACCGTGGACTCAGCCACCGGGCCCGTCCTGGTGGACACGGGGTTCATCGTCCACAACGACCGCACGTATCCGCGGTTTTGCGCACTCATGGCCGAACTCGGCGTGGCGACGCAGCCGAGCGACATGTCGTTTGGCGTCAGCACCGCGAACGGCGCGTTCGAGTATTCGAGCCGGGGACTGTCGGGGTTCTTCGCGCAGCGCCGACGCGCGTTGTCGATCAGGCACTATCGCCTGCTGTGGGAGATCGTTCGGTTCAATCGCGAAGCGCCGCAGGTGCTCGCCGACCCGGCGCGCGCAGGGATGACGCTCGGCGAGTTCCTTGACCGTCAGCGATATGCGCCGGTGTTCGTGGAGCAGTACCTGATTCCGATGGCCGGGGCGATCTGGTCGATGTCGCCGATCGCGATGCGCGACTTCCCGGTGGTCACGCTCATCAGGTTCATGCACCACCACGGCATGCTGGGCCTGAACACCCACCCGACGTGGAAGGTCATTCGCGGTGGCAGCCAGTCGTATCTTGCGCCGCTCACCGCGCCGTTTCAGGACCGTATTCGGACGGGCGTCTCCGTCACATCGGTCCGTCGGTCTCCAGATGCAGTGACGCTGCGCGTCGCCGGCCAGCCCGACGAGCACTTCGACGAGGTGGTGTTCGCCTGTCATGGCGATCAGATTCTGCCGCTGCTCGAGCGCCCGACGGACGCCGAGCGCGACATCCTCGCGTGCTTCCGGACGACCCGCAACGAGACCTGCCTGCATACCGATTCGTCGATGCTCCCGCGGCGCGAGGCGGCCCGGGCCGCGTGGAACTATCGCCTCGGCGCCCGTGATGTGGTCGCCGTGACGTATCACATGAACCGGCTGCAGTCGTTGACAACGCCTGAGGATTATTGCGTCACACTGAACGGCGGCGACGCCATCGATCCGGCCAAGGTGCTGCGGCGCATGGTGTACGAGCATCCGCTCTATACGCACGACGCCATCCGGGCGCAGGAGCGATGGGCCGAGATCAGCGGTCACCATCACACGCATTTCTGCGGGGCGTACTGGTTCTACGGCTTTCATGAAGACGGTGTGCGCAGTGGCATGCGTGTGGCCAGGGCTCTGGGCGCCGCCGACGTGATCGAGGTGGCGGCATGATCCCCGAGCCTGGTCTCTACACCGGCACGTTGCGCCATCGGCGCTTTCGTCCGCGCGCCCACGCGTTTTCGTACGGCGTGTTCATGGCCTGGCTCGATGTCGATCGGATTCCCGAGGTCATGCAGCGTTCGCGCTGGACGGGGCTCAACCGGTTCAACTGGGCCAGCTACGACGACCGCGATCACCTTGGCGACCCTGCCTTGTCGCTGCGCCATCGCGTCACCGCTGACGCCGCCGAGCAGAGCGTGGTGTTGACAGAGGGGCCAATCTACGTACTGACGAACCTCCGTTACCTGGGCTACTGCTTCAATCCCATCTCGTTCTTCTTCTGCTACGACGCACAAGGCGCGGTGCAGGCCGTGCTGGCCGAGGTCAACAGTACGTTCGGTGAACAGCATCGCTACTGGCTCTGGGCCAGGAACCGTCAGCCGGCGTCTGAGGCGTTTCGTTATCGCTGCGCGAAGCGCATGCACGTGTCCCCGTTCATGCCGATGAACCTCGACTACGAGTTCGTGCTCTCGCCGCCCGGTCCGTCGCTGGTCGCGCACATGGCGACGCTCGAGCAGAATCCCGGAGCGCCGCCGCTGTTCGACGCCACCCTGACGTTGGCCCATCAGCCATGGACGCCGCGTGCGATCCGGATCGCGCTGCTGCAGCACCCCTGGATGACGGTCAAGGTGATCGCGTCAATTCACTGGCAGGCGTTGCGGCTGCTTCTCAAGGGACTGCCGGTCTTTACACATCCCGCCCGAGTACGGCCATCCGCGGAGGAGACACACCCATGAGTATGAAGAAGACCTTCGCGCGCCGTACCGTGTTCCGGATGCTGGATCACCTGAAGCACGGCTCGCTCGAGGTCGTCTGTCCCGATCGGTCGTTTGTGTTCGGCGACCCCGAGGCCGACCTGCGCGCCTGCATCGCGGTGCATGACGATCGGTTCTTCTCCCGTCTGCTCTTCGGCGGAGACGATGCCGCGGGGGATGCGTATGTGGACGGCGATTGGTCATCACCCGATGTGGTGGCGGTCGTGCGCCTGGCGGCAAGAAACCTGCAGACACTTGAGGGAGGCCATCCTCTTCTGCAGGCCGTCAGTCGTGTGTTTCATCGCATCCGGCACTGGACACATCGCAACACCGAAACGGGCAGCCGGCGAAACATCCAGGCGCACTACGACCTGAGCAACGACTTCTTCCGGCTCTTCCTCGACGAACGCATGGTGTATTCGAGCGCCGTGTACCGGCATGCCGGTGACTCGCTGGAAGACGCGCAGGTGGAGAAACTCGATCGCATCTGCCGCACGCTGCAGCTTGGCCCCGATGACCATGTGCTGGAGATCGGCACGGGGTGGGGCGCATTCGCGCTCCATGCCTCACGCAATTACGGCTGCCGCGTGACCACCACCACCATCAGCCGCGAGCAGCATGACGAGGCGAAGCGGCTGTTCGCGTCGGCAGGCGAGGCCGGCGCGCGCATCACCTTGCTCCTTGAGGACTACCGGACACTGACGGGCACCTTCAGCAAGATCGTCAGCATCGAGATGTTCGAGGCGGTCGGGCTGGAGTTCTACGACACGTTCTTTGCGGCGTGCGATCGTCTGCTGGCGCCCGACGGCTCGATGGTGATGCAGGCCATCACCATGAACGAGCAGCGCTTTGAGACGTATCGCCGGCAGAGCGACTGGATTCAGCGGCGGATCTTTCCGGGGTCTGAACTGGCGTCGCTCCTTGAGATTCAGCGGTCTCTCGTGCGCGCCACGCGCCTGTCCGTCTTCCGTCTCGAAGACATCGGCCTGCACTATGCCGCCACACTGGCCGAATGGCGGCGGCGTTTCCACGAATCGAGTGAGGCGGTGCGCGGGCTGGGGTTCGATGATCGGTTCTGCCGGATGTGGGATTACTACCTGGCCTATTGCGAAGGCGCGTTCCGCGAGCGTCATATCGGCGACGTCCAGCTCATGCTGACGAAGACCGGCAATCGTGCCGCCCTCTACGGCGACCCTGGGGACCGGCCTGAACAACGTCGGACGGTATGCCCCTCGTCGTCGCGATCCCAGACAAGACCGCTGATGATTGATTGATTGATCGATACGCGTCGGCTGAAAAGACGTCGGGTGTCTTTTTCGTTACGAACGTAGCGCGGGCTGCACTACGACCTGGGCTATTTCGACGCCGAGACCTGTCGGCTCGAACCGGGTCAGCGCCTACGTGTGTCAGGACCAAACAGGCGCATGTTACGTAATCGAGATTTCAGATTTCGGCGATGCCAATGGGAAGGTGCGCGCGTCAACCGAGATAACACGCGGGCCCAATCGAGGCGCGACACTTGCAGACGATGGAAGTTGCCCTAACAACTCAACCGGTTCAGACCCGTCGGCGCTTCTCTTTAGTGGTGAGGCATGGCGTATGGACTCCAGACACAGGCACGGCACGGCACGGCACGGCACG
>Ga0105044_10000327_pt1 | contig 57348 bp, 40 predicted proteins | sample MAT01_FD_78092 | JGI IMG/M metagenome (GOLD analysis project Ga0105044, IMG submission 78092) | Freshwater microbial communities from Lake Fryxell liftoff mats and glacier meltwater in Antarctica - MAT-01 | ecosystem: Environmental > Aquatic > Freshwater > Ice > Liftoff microbial mat | place...
AACTGAACCGAACTGCAAACGATGTCTAAAAAATCAATACCACTTTTTGGATGAATTTTTTCAGAATCCACAATCAAATTATTAAAAGTTCCATCTGATATTTTATAATTTGCTATTTGCACCGCAATTGGCTTTGTGGTATTAATCGAAGGCTTTTTATCCGATTTATTGGAATTCAGCGGCTTAGCTGTGTTGCTTGTTGTAATCTGAATGATCGGTCTTTGAAGAAATATTTCATCAAATAAATAACTATTATTGACAAAATCAAGTTTCCTGATTTTGGTCTCAGCTTGATCAATAAATATATTTAAGGACTTCCCGGTATTGTAGTTTACTTCACTGTATTGTGCATTGTATAACTTTGCACTTTTTATGTCAAATGAATTGGTCGGTTTACTTCCAGTATTGGATTTCTTTCCAATTAATAATTTGATAAACCTATCCAGATTTTTTTCATCTTCACCGGGATAGGTAACAATTTTAAGCCTTAAATCTTTGATTTCGATAGCATCTAGGATAATTGAAGTGCTAATCAGCCTTCTAAGAATATTGACATTCACGTAAAGGCTCTTGGCTTGAAATAAAGTATCTTGGTGGTGATCCGCAATAAAAATATTAGCACAATAGATCTTGTCAGCAAATTGCCATCGCAGATTATCAATTTGAACTTCATTTCCAGTTTTGTCATGAATCCAATTTTTTAACTTCAGTCCAACCCAATTTTGAACTGAAGTCAGCTGACAAATCAAATACAGGAAAACAAAAAGAAAAATTATTACCCCGAAAACTCGAATCAAATATCTTGTCAATCTTTCAAAGATACTTCTCTCTTTGAAAGGCTTAAAAAAGTAATTCTTAATTTTAATATCTCGCATACAAGATTTAACTCAATAACCTGAATCCTCGTGTAAAGATAGTTTTATTGTTGTAAGTACCATTAATCTTGGTGTTTCCGATTCGTTAAATAAGATCTATATTGCTGAACTGATACCAAAAAATGTAGAATTTTATTTAAACCAGAGTTCTATGGGTTTACATATTTCAATAATTTTATACACTGTAGAGCGGATACCACATTGTGTGTTCTGATTATTGAAGCACCATTCAATAGCGCCACCATTTCAACTGCAGTAGTACCAAAAACAGATTCCTTGACCGGAACTTCTAGTACTTTGTTGATCATAGACTTATGACTGACCCCTGCCAAAATCGGACACCCAGTTATTTTAAATGCGGATAATTCATTCAATAATGTGTAGCTATGTTCTACAGTTTTACCAAATCCGAATCCAGGATCCACTACAATATCCCAAATACCTTTATTGTGCAACCAGGCTATTCTTTCATTCAAAAAGTCCAAAACATCAACAGTTACATCTGTATAAATTGGATTTAGTTGCATGTTTTCTGGTTTATTTTGCATGTGCATCAAAATATATGGTGCTTTATAATAAGCGACAACCTCTGCAAGATCAGGATCAATCATGCAAGCACTAATGTCATTAATTATTGAAATACCAGCCTCTAATCCTGCTTTGGCGACCTCTGATCGGTAGGTATCCAATGAGAGAATTATTTGATTATTTTCTGAAATAAGTAATTCAACAATTGGCAAAATTCTATCTATTTCTTCTTGTACAGATATTGGTTTGGAACCTGGTTTGGATGTCATACCTCCTATATCAATAATCTTGGCACCTTGCTCAATCATTAGAAATGCATGATTTTGGGCTTGTTCCAAATCAAGGAATTGACCACCATCATAAAATGAATCAGGAGTGACGTTTAAAATTCCCATCACAATGGGTTCCTCTATTGATAATAGTCTTCCCCGGCAATTTAAGGTAAGTGGCGTATACATTGATGCTTCGATATTCCTGAAATAATGGATTCAAATCTAGAGATTATTGTTATGAATTTTAAAACTTTAAAACATATAAAAATAATTAACATATCAACACGCTTAATTTTAAGGAAGAAATTATGAACTGTCAAAATAATTATTTAAATTTGCAAACTTTACTTTTATGAAAACCCCTGCTATTGATGAAAACTAAGATGAAATCATTTGTCGGCACTGTATCTACTCAGATCAAAAATACTCCAACTTCGAATTTATTATCAATTGCAACTGGTCTAGTAATGTTGGTTACCGTATATTTTTTACCAACAAAAATGGATCAAAAAAACATGGTGGCCTCGCTTAGCAATCTCAATTCTTTTCCTGTTGAACTTCCAAATGTGAAGTATGATTTATTGCTAGATACCCTCCAAACAAACTCTGCAATCATTAAAAAAGATGAGTTTTTTGTGGATATTCTCAAACATTATGACTTGAATGTTGACGAAATAAATAAAATAGTAACTTCCATATCAAAATCATTCGATGTAAAAAATTTGAGAGCAGGAAGAACATATCATATGTACTGCAAAAAAAACACTGAAAAGCCGTATTACTTTGTTTACGAACCCGATGCATACAGCTATATCAAGCTCGACATGCGTGCAATAGAACCTAAAGTAGAAATAATCAAAAGAAATGTTCTGTCGGTAGAAAAATCTGCTTCTGGATATGTTAGTGCTACCTTGTCGGATGCAATGGCTGAAAGTGGGTTGAGTTACGATTTAATAGATCAAATGGCCGATGCATTGGCATGGACTGTAGATTTTTATCATGTTCAAAAAGGAGATACTTACAAAGCTATTTATGACGAAAACGTTGTAGATGGCAAAAGAGTTGGAAGCGGCCAATTATACGGTGCATGTTTCAATCAAAATGGTCAGGAGTATTATGCCATCTACTATAAAAAGGGAAACAAGGAAGGATTTTATGACTTAAAAGGAAGACCAATGAAAAGGTATTTCCTCAAGGCGCCCGTCAAATTTAGTCGAATCAGTTCAGGTTTTAGCAAATGGAGATTTCACCCTGTTTTGAAATATGGAAAGCCACATTTTGGAACTGATTATGCCGCATCAGCGGGTACCCCAATTATGAGTGTTGGAAATGGCGTTGTAATTGAAGCTGCAAGAAATCCTTGGAATGGCAATTATGTAAAAATAAGACATGATCAAACCTATTCGACACAATATCTGCACATGTCTCGTTTTGCAAAAGGAGTTAGAAAAGGTTCTAGAGTTGCACAGGGACAGACAATAGGCTATGTTGGATCTACTGGATTGGCTACCGGACCACATGTATGTTACAGATTTTGGAAACATGGAGTTCAGGTAAACCCATTAAAAGAACGTTTCCCTGAAAGTCCACCGATGGAAAAATCAGATATGCCTAATTTTAATAAAATTAGGGATAAAATGGTTAAAAAACTGGATGCAATTGCAACAAAAAGACCCTACCAATTGCAAAGCAATGAAACTGATTCACTTCCTTAGTTTAAGTACTAATCTAGTTTAAATGCATATGGTCAGGCATTTGACCAATTACTGAGTGTGCGTTGCCCAGATTCTCCATTATTATTTTCCAAAGCTCGGTATTGTCCCTATTGAAAACATAGTTGCGGTCCATTTCTGCCATAACCCATGAGCCTGTTTCTATTTCACTGTCTAATTGACTTGGTGACCATCCTGTATAGCCAACGAAAAATTTGACTTGATCAGGTAAAATCACTTGCTTTTCCAATAAGAATTTTAGTTTACTGATATCGCCACCCCAATAAACACCGTCGGAAATATAAACTGAATCTTCTATCAAATCTCCTGCGTCATGTATAAAATGTACAATATCCGTAGCTACTGGTCCACCGTACATCACCTTGACATACGAAGGATCAAAAGATCCCAACAACTCATCCAAAGAAATATCCAAAGGTTTATTTATTATAAAACCCAACACTCCTTTATCATGTGTTTCACATACAAGTATGACTGCCCTCCTAAAATATGAATCTATCATAAAAGGTTCTGCGAGCAGTATGGTACCATTTTTTATTTTACTCTTTGTCAAAGCTAAAGTGAATCGGTTGGTATTTCACGATTAATTTGTCTAATCATACCTCTAATAACCATGCCAGATCCTCCAACCTCAGAAAATTTAGTTACTCCAAAATCAAGCATATTATTGATAGTTTTGGCCCAAAGGACAGGTGAGGTGAGTTGATTAATAAGATTAAGTTTAATTTGTGCGGGATCCATAGAAGGCATCGCGGTATAATTCTGAAAAATAGGGCAATCGGGGTTTTTGAAATTTGTGGCAGCAATTGCAGCTTCAAGTTGATCTTGAGCAGGTTTCATAAGTGGGGAATGAAATGCGCCACCGACCTGAAGCAAAATCGCTCTTTTGGCACCAGCTGCTGTACACAGATCCATCGCTTGTTTTACAGAATCAATAGAGCCTGAGATAACCAGCTGTCCAGGGCAGTTGTAGTTTGCGGCAACTACATCATTCCCTATTTTTTTACATATCTCTTCCACAATACTATCCTCGAGACCTAAAATTGCCGCCATTGTACCGGGATTCAACACGCACGCCTTTTGCATGGAATTCGCTCGCTTTTGCACCAAAAGAAGCCCATCTTCAAAACTTAATGAATTGGCAGCAACCAAAGCACTGAATTCTCCCAAACTGTGCCCGGCAACAGCATCGGGCTTATCTTTTGAAAAAACTTTGGCCTTTATTACCGAATGAACAAAAACTGAAGGTTGAGTGATATTGGTTTGTTTAAGCTGCTCCTCAGTGCCTTCAAACATAATGGCTGAAAGATCAAATCCTATAATATCATTTGCTTGTTTGAAAAGTAACTTTGCTTCAGGGTTTGATTCATATATATCTTTGCCCATTCCCGGAAATTGGGCCGCTTGGCCAGGAAAAACATATGCTTTCATTTATTTAAACTTCAAATTAAGAATAAATATACGGTAGGTTTAGTGCAAATTTGAACCTAAAAGCTTTAGAAATTCATTTCTTGTTTCTATTTGTTTGAATTGACCCGTAAAAGCTGAGGTTGTTGTCACACTATTTTGCTTTTCAACACCTCTCATCATCATACACATGTGGCTTGCTTCAATCACAACAGCTACACCAAGTGGATTAAGAACCCCATCGATGCATTCCATTATCTCATGGGTTAATCTTTCTTGTACCTGAAGTCGCCTTGCGAAGATATCAACAACTCGCGGCAATTTGCTTAAACCTACTATATAACCGTTGGGGATGTAAGCAATATGAGCTTTTCCAAAAAAAGGCAGCATATGGTGTTCGCAAAGAGAGTATAGTTCAATATTCTTTACGATTACCATTTCACTATATGACTGAGAAAATAGTGCTGAGTTGAGCACCTTCTCAGGGTCTTGTTTGTAGCCTTGAGTAAGAAAATGCATTGCTTTTGCTGCGCGTTCTGGTGTTTTTAGTAGACCTTCTCTGTCTTTATTTTCACCAATTAAGTCTAAAATATTTTCAAAGTTTGTTTTAGTTTCGTTCAGTGCATTCGATTGCAGAAGTTCTCCATTTTTAATAGACATGAAAGTAAAGTAATTTTAGTAAATAAATGTTAACCGTAATACTCAGCTGAAATGTTCTCAGTTTCTTGCAACTTTACACAATGGAGCTTGCATGTAGTGAGTTTAGATTCCAATTGATTCCAGATTATTACAACAAGGTTCTCTGTGGTTGGTTGTATATTAATAGGAATAAATTTTACATCTAAGTTAAGATTTCTGTGATCCAAATGATCTAAAACTTCCTCTTTGATTAACTTACTTAATTCCTTAGCATCAAATATAAATCCTGTTTGCGGGTCAGGTGTACCCTTCACAGTTACTTCTAAAACATAATTGTGCCCGTGCCAATTGACATTCGCACACTTTCCGAATACCTCTATATTCTTCTCTTCACTCCATTCAGTAACCCATAATTTATGGGCAGCATTGAATCTTTCCTTTCTTGTCAAATAAACAATCACAACAATGGTTTAGAATTAAGAGGCAAAGATAATCTGTTCTTCATCTACTTACTTAAAGATTTGGTCTAATCTATTTGATAACTCTAATAATTTAATATTTACTTTGTTGAGAAATAAAAGGAATTGAAAGAAAAAATTCAATCGCATATTACCCTAAGCACATTCACCCAGCAATTATTGTTCTGGTTATTTGCTTTGATTTTTGTTAGCGGATTGGAATATTCTCTCAATCACAATAATCTGACCGATATATTTTCCCGTCAGCTAATCAATATTCTATTTTATGCCATACTTATTTACATAAACACCCAATTCTTAGTTCCAACGTATTTTCACGACAAGAAGTATCCTGCTTACTTTATACTCGTAATTGTCACAGTAATAATCATCACTCCAATTTATACTGCAGTCATGTATTTAAGATTGGGGAACGATGAATATGCAAAAGGTCAACTATTGACATTACGCAATTATTATTATCTTTTTAATTTTTTTATTATTGGTAGTAGTACTATTTATGTTATTATAATAGATTGGTTATCAGAAAGAAAGAAAAGAAAGGAGTTGGAGCAGCAACAAATTTACTCTGAATTGGCTTTCCTGAAAACACAAATAAATCCACACTTTTTGTTCAACACATTGAATAGTATTTATGCGCTTACACTTAAGAAATCTGATTTGGCTCCAAAAGTTGTAGTCCAATTATCAGAAATGATGCGATACATGCTTTACGAATGTAACGAAAAGTATGTGCCTTTGCAGAGTGAACTCAATTACATTAATAATTACATTGAACTTGAAAAAATAAGACAGTCAAAAAACTTTTTTCTTGAATTCAATGTGACAGGTAAGCTAGAAAATGAATTTATTGCTCCATTAATACTGATAAGTTTTATTGAAAATAGCTTCAAGCATGGAGGCACTAATCAAAACAATGAAAACTTCGTCAAAATAAATGTAAAAATAGAAGATTCAAAACTCCTAGTTGATATTTCAAACAGTTTGCCACCTACAAATAACAGAATGAAATCAGAATATGGAGGAATAGGAATTGAAAACACACAAAAGAGACTAGATCTTCTTTATCTTGACAATCACCATCTCGAGACAAGAGTCAGCAATGGTGATTATTCTATACAACTAACTATATTACTTTTAACAATTTAACCCAGTTTTATCATGAATGCAATTATCGTTGATGACGAACCTTTAGCCATTGAGGTACTTGATATCTACCTCAAGAACATAGACGATGTGAATGTGCTTGCTAAGTGCAATGATGCGAAAGAAGCAGAGACAGCTTTGGCAGAATTTCAAATCGATGTAATGTTTATTGATATTCAGATGCCAGGAAAAAACGGACTGGAATTTGCGAAAGGATTGGAAAAACCACCATTAATAGTATTTACCACTGCCTACCCAAACTATGCATTAGAGGGATTTGAACTGGAGGCCTTAGACTATCTACTAAAGCCAATTAGCGAAGATCGGTTCAAAAAAACCATGCAAAGAGTTAGAGAAAAACTGAAAATAGCAGCTCCGAACACTGGCTCAGAATCCGATGAAAAAGATTACTTTTTTGTAAAGGCGGACAAGAAACTGATCAAAGCATTTTATGATGACATTGTTTTCATTGAAGGCCTAAAGGATTATGTTATAATTTGGATGGAAAATTCAAGAATTATAACCTTGCAAACAATGAAAAGTCTTGATGAAAAACTGCAATCACGAAACTTCAGGAGGATTCACAGGTCATTTATTGTCAATTTGAAGAAGATTAAAAGTTCTGGTGGCAATAAAATTGATGTTGTTGCAAAAGGGATGAACAAGCAAATACCCATTGGAAAATTGTATAGAGATGAAATCAACAAAATATTATCAGATGATAGAATCTAATTAACTTTGGATACATTGAATTGTCATTTGAATGTTATTGATAAATACCGCTAAATGGCAAAAAGAGAAGGGCACCACAGTGTGATGCCCTTTTAACTAACAAACAAAACCAACTAAATTTATTACACTAGAACGCTTCACTTAAATCATTCAATTTAGTAATGTTGCAATTTAACAGATCTATAACTTTAGTCGAAAACTCATTCATTCACATTGAGTATTTCTTCAGGAAATTGGTTCAATAAAAAAAGGGCCCTGAGGCCCTTTCGAAAAATATAATCCCATGAACATATCCGGTTTGATGTGATTTGGATGGGAGAGAAAAAGTGCCGCCATTAAGACGGCACCTAGACAACAAATTATAATCCCATGAACATATCCAAATCAATAAGAAGAACTCTTTGGAATTTGGCATTGGTGAGTCATCAGGTCTTTTTACTCGATGACTCACCGCCAATATATAATCCCATGAAAAATCTTCTTGATAAAAGCAATCTCTTTCGTTCGCTTTGATGATACAAATATCAAGCTTCATGAAGGCCTATCCAAAAACAAAAAACATCGATTGTGAAATATCTTCAATTTATTTAACATAAATGATATTCACTTATATAACTGATATACAATAATATATGTAGTATGTATTAAACTAATATTATCAATATTGTGAATATTAATATGCCAATTTAGCTTGATTATTGGCAAAAAAAAGTCATTCGACAACTGCCAAATGACTTTTTTTCTCATTAGAACACTATTTATCTTAGGAACATCAACTCTCTATACTTTACCAATGGCCAGAATTTATCATCAAGAACCAATTCTAAATCATCACAATAAGTTCTTATTTCATCCATTAAAGGCTTGACGTCTTCGCAAAATACGTTTGCCTGGTCAAAACCATGAGGAGCAGCATGTGCAGCAATTCTTTTTTGAGACATCATTTTACCACTTAGATGAAGTTGATTCAATAGGCTAATAATTCTTTCAACTATATCCTTCTGATATTGATAATGTATATCATCGCTCCAGCCTGCAGACTTTAATCCATTAATACTCAGCAACAAAGAATTTTGAAACTCTACAGCGGCTGGCATGATAAAATTCAAACAAAGCTCTTCAAGTGTTAGAGATTCGATATCCATTTTAAGAATATAGTTCTCCATTAACACTGCATGAAATGCGGTTAACTCTCTTTCAGAATATACACCTGTCTCTGCAAACAACTGTTTTACCTTGTCTGTTTTAAAGATTTGAAGTGCTTGTGGTGTTGTTGTAAAGTTATTCCAACCTCTTGATTCCGTTGCTTCCTGTTTCCATGCATCACCATAGTTATCACCTTCAAACCTTATTTTCTTGGATTGGCCAATATAATTTTGAAGGACTTTAAATATTGCTGTTTCAAGATCAGATGAAATAGCAGTTTGATTTTCAACGTCCACTGCAAACTTAACAAGTTGTTGCGCCATCATAGCATTGAGTACTGTCATAGGAGCGGAGCAATTGATACTACTTCCTGCCATTCTCACTTCAAACTTATTGCCAGTGAAGGCAAACGGAGATGTACGATTCCTGTCCGTGTTGTCCAGTTCCAAATTTGGAATATTACTGATCAAATCCAAAATTTGTTGGGCATCAGCTTTTGTTTTAATTCCCTTTTCTACTTGATCCAATACTTTAGTTAATCCTTGACCTATATAAACTGAAACTATCGCTGGAGGCGCTTCATTTGCACCTAACCTGTGATCATTTGACATACTGGCGATTGAAGCCCTCAAAAGATCAGGGTGCTCATTCACTGCCATAATAGCATTCACAAAAAAGGATAGAAATCTTAAGTTCTTTGCTGGGTCGGATCCTGGTGAAAGTAAGTTCTTTCCAGTATTCGTAGCCAAAGACCAATTATTGTGTTTTCCACTTCCGTTAACTCCTGCAAATGGTTTTTCATGCAACAAGACTTTCAATCTATGCCTCTTTCCTACCCTCTCCATCAAATCCATCAATAGTTGATTGTGATCAATTGCCACATTCAATTCTTCAAACATCGGTGCCAACTCATATTGAGAAGGAGCTACTTCATTGTGACGGGTTCTAACAGGTATTCCTAGTTTATGACATTCAATTTCTAAATCTCTCATAAATGCAAAAACCCTATCCGGAATTGAACCAAAGTAGTGATCTTCCAATTGTTGACCACGTGCAGCATGTTTTCCTACCAATGTTCTTCCAGTCATTACTAAATCTGGACGAGCATTATGAAGAGCTTCATCAATTAAAAAATACTCTTGCTCCCAACCCAATGTGGTTATAACCCTAGTTGCTTCAGGCTCAAACCATTGCACAACTTTAAGTGCAGCTTTTTCGAGGGCAGATTGAGCGCGGAGCAATGGCAATTTGAAGTCCAATGCATCACCGCCATAAGTAACCAATATGGTGGGAATACATAAAGTTTTAGCTTCGCCTATTTCGTATATAAATGCTGGAGAAGAAGGGTCCCAAGCAGTGTAACCTCTTGCTTCAAATGTTGACCTCAAGTCGCCTCCTGGAAAACTTGAACCGTCTGGTTCTTGCTGGGCTAACTCTTTTCCACCAAATTTTTCTATGGCTTTTCCGTCTTCAAGCGTAAAAAAACTGTCATGCTTTTCAGCAGTTTTACCTGTCCAAGGCTGAAACCAGTGCGCATAGTGAGTAGCGCCCTTGTCCATTCCCCATTTACGCATAGCTTCGGCAACAATATCTGCCAACTCCATACCTAATTTTGAACCACTTTGAATTGCTGCTTTTACATTTAAATAAGCATCTTCAGGCAAATAGGATTTCATGGACTCATCGTTAAATACATTGCAACCAAAAAAGGAGGCAATATTGCCTTCAGGTGCTGGTTGGTATTCTACATCGTAGTCATGACGGTTGGAAGTTGTTTCAATTGCGTTAAATCTAGATAAACTCATGCTTTAGAATTTAGTTTTCTGAAATGGAGGTTGTATGTTTGTTCCGCAAAAGTACTATTTTCAGTTTGGAACCAGTTACACTTTTTACTGTATTTAATGTTCATTAACACTTCCTACTTTAGACAATTTGTACATCACATAAAATTGATATCTGTGTTTATATCAATATTTGTTTTATTTCATGAAAAAATTATTGCACAAGAGCGTCTAGATGCCTCGGATGCGCCCTTTCTTAATACCATTATTGAAGACTTTTTGGACAATTCAGAGGATGGACAGTTGGACCCTGTGCTACTACTAGACCAATTGAATGATTTTATTGCCAATCCATTGGATTTAAACAATTCAAAAGCGGAACAATTTACGCTACTGTTCTTTTTGACTGATAATGAAATTCAAGGAATAATGAAATACAGAGAATTTCATGGGCCATTTATTTCCGTCTACGAGCTACAAGCTGTTCCAGAGTTAAGCAATATCAGGATCAGACAGATCCGACCCTTCGTAACCGTTTCAAAAAACGCAGAAAACATTAGACCCACCTGGCGAGAAATGCTACTCAAAGGCAGAAATGAATTGTTTTTGAGAACTGAGAGAATTGTTGAGGATCAGGCAGGCTATGATCCTACCTTAAAAGATGCAAATAAAACTCGTTATCTGGGTGATCCATTTAGATATTACTTACGTTTTAGGCATCAATTTGGCAATCAATTTTCTGCCTTTGTTCTTGCTGAAAAAGATCCAGGTGAACAATTTTTTAGCGGCAAAGACAATACAGGTTTTGATTTTTATACAGCACATTTGTTTGCCAGAAATTTAACATCTTGGTTGCCGGCAGTTGCAATTGGGGATTACAACATTTCAATGGGACAAGGATTAATTCTGCACAGTGGATTTGGCTATGGAAAAAGTACCTTCTCAACACTGATTAAAAAAGCTGGACCCACACTCACTCCTTATACAAGTACACTGGAAAATACGTTTTTCAGAGGTGCTGCTGCAACTTTGAAAAATAAATCATTGGAGTTAACCCTATTTGGCTCACACCGTAAACTTGATGCTAATATTACTCAGCCAGATTCGGTAATAGATTTTGACATTGCCTTTAGTTCCTTTCAACAATCCGGTTTTCACCGAACACAGGCTGAAATAGATGACAAAGATGCAATTTCAGCCACGCATTTGGGGGGGGTGCTAAAACAAGCCTTAGGTAAGAAAGGATACATTTCTGCGAATTTATTGTACTCAAGCTTTGATGAGAAACTTCAACGAGATCCACGCCCTGATAACATATATGCATTTAGTGGTAGGAACCTGATGAATACCAGTTTAGATTATAGCTACATTTGGAGAAATTTTCATTTTTTCGGGGAATTTGCAAAATCAAACACAAAATCAATAGCTTCCGTTAATGGTTTAATCATATCACTTGACCGAAAAGTAGATTTGGCTATTCTAAATAGAAGCTATCCAGTCGATTACCAAGCTTTGAATCCGTCGGCATTTGCTGAATCCACAAATCCTTCCAATGAAAGTGGTGTGTACATAGGAATGAAAATAATGCCAAATAGGCATTGGACCATTGATATCTATTCTGATGTTTGGAAGCATCCTTGGTTAAGATTTACAAGCGACGCGCCTACTGGCGGAAATGAACAACTCATTAAAATCCAATATTCAATAAAAAGAAAACTGGATTTATATCTTCAAATTAGAAATGAAACAAAAGGTATTAACGCAGGAAGTGAAAATGCCATAATTGCTGTTAACAATCAAAATCGATTACAAGTTAGGTGTCATCTGAACCACAAACTCAGTAAAAGGCTTGAAATGAGGTACCGGACTGAATGGAGCTTTTTCGAAGCTGCGAATGGAACAAAGTCCAAAGGCTTCTTAATTTATCAAGACATTCTTTACAAGCCAATTGATTTTCCTACTGCATTCACTGCTCGCTTGGCTTACTTTGATACAGATGATTTCAATTCAAGAATATTTGCATTTGAGAATGACATTCTTTATTCATTTAGTATTCCAGCATATAACTATAATGGTATCAGGTGGTACCTCAACACACGAACCAGAGTCAATTCATGGTTAACGGTAGAGGGAGCAATATCTCAAACGATTTTAACGAATAGAGAATCATTTGGATCTGGATTGGAGCAAATAAACCAGCCTTCAAGAACAGAGGCGAAACTACAAATGAAAATAGTGTTCTAGTTACTGAAGAACTGTATTGGTAAACTTTTAGTTTGCAAGTTTTTCTGAAAAAACTTTTTCATCAATCTTAGCATTCACGAGGTAATTCGAAAAATTCATTTGAATAATTCCCGTTCCCCTATCTGATTTAGATTTTGCTTTTGCTTTTGAGTTAATATCAACTGTTAAAGCTTTTGGGAGTTTGAATTTAGCAACATCAATAGAAATAATCATTTTATCTGGTAGAGCCTGAGATGCATTCTTGCTAAAATAATTCTCGAGATTAATGGTTCCATTAGTCTTGGTGGTCACCTGACTTTTTAAAATTAAAAGCCCTTTAGGATCCACCCAAAATTTACCCAATACTAAGTCTCCTTGAACGTTGGGAATGACATTGATAACTCTACATTGAATTCCTCGCACAATTTCACGACCTGCTTCAACCGCAACAAAGCTTGAGCTATCGCTTAAATTGGCCATAGCCAAATAAGGATTCTGCTTTGGAACAAAAGCAATACCCTTTGATTTGATTCTGAATTTGTTAGGCTTCTTATAATAAACCTTTCCATTGACTGGTTGCATTGTTACGCCAGGTATATCAAACACCATATTAATCAAAGCAGAGTAATTCTGAACTTTTCCAAATTTAGAATTTACATTCATGATCAATTGATTAGGAGTTTGCCCCACCACAGCCGAACTCAGAGCCAATAGAATATATAATAAAATTTTATGCTTCATTAGTTTAGAATGTCTTTTTTGTTAAAAATGATATAACTGGCAGCCGTAAATCCAATAATGTACAAAACCATAATTCCAAGAGAAGTGTACATCAGTTCTAAATCTAATGGATTGTCAAACAGGTTTCGCCAAACAATCATGTGCGTTGTAAATAAAAACATCTTAATATTCTCAAATACTGGAACCTGGAGCGTCCCAATGATGGTAAAAAGAATGATCACAGCCATAGTGGTAATAATTGGTCCAATACTGTTGTCTGTGAGGCATGATAACAATAATGAAAATGAACTTACTACAGTCAAACTTATGAATGCTACTCCAAAAGCAAGTAAAAATCTCCATAGCGTATCACCAGATTGAATGATCACTAACGCATCGCTTTTTATGACGGTCAAATCACCATCTCCAAAAATAAGCAAACCAAAAACCAGTGCAAAAATTCCTAACCAAAGCAACAATAAAAAAGTGTAAATACTTCCAGCTATGATTTTCGCAGTTAATATTTGATTTCTAGAGAATGGTCTTGTTACCAATAATCTGATTGTCCCATTCGCCATTTCTCCTGATATCAAATCACCAGTAACCAACGCCACCATGAGAGGCATTTGGATAATTAAAGTCTGCAAAATGATAAAACAAACCAAATTTCCGTTTAAAAAATCTCCTTCAATAATAAAGGTTTGTTCAAGTGCTTGGGTTATGAAACTTAAATATTCTTTGCCGTCTGCATACATCGCAAATTCAATCAACAATACTATTGCAGCTACAGCAATAAATCCAATGTAACTTCTTGGCTTTGTTGCTATTTTTATTAATTCTGCTTTTATTAATCTATTCATTATCCTTGGGTAGTCATTTTAAGGAAAAAATCTTCCAGTTTCCGTTTTGAAACAATTTCATAAATATTTACTCCCCTATCTACCAAAAGCTTAATAATGGGTGGTATATCAATATCTGAAACTAGTATTTCGAATTCTGACTCACCAAATGGAGTAAATTGATATTTGGGATCCATTAAGAGTTCTTTTGCCAAACCAATATTGTCAACCTTGAATTGACTTACAAGTGATTCATTGGAAAGCAAAGATTTTACTGAACCTTGAACAATATTTTTGCCTTTGTCTATTATACAAAGGTCATCAGCAATAATTTCTACCTCACTTAGGAGGTGAGACGATAATAAAATAGTTTTTCCTTGTTCCTTGGAGAAATAAATCATCAGATTTCTAAAATCTATTATGCCTTGAGGATCCAGACCAGTAGTAGGTTCATCCAAAATAATTAAATCAGGATCGTGCAGAACCGCTTGGGCCAGTCCCAATCTTTGTTTCATTCCATGAGAATATTTAGAGACCAAGTCCTTTTCTCGCCCCGTAAGACCAACAAGGTCAATAGTTTCATTGATTTTTTGACGTGAAATCTTTCTTTGACTTAAGCCAGCCAATAATTCTAAGTTCTTAAGTCCAGATAACCATGAATAAAAATCTGGCCTTTCAATGATGGACCCAATTTTGGAATAAACGATTTTATGATCTCTTACTGGATCACTTCCAAATATCTCAATTTTTCCTTCGGTAGGCTTAATCAATGACATCAACATGCGCATAGTGGTACTTTTGCCTGCACCATTGTGACCTAGTAGGCCAAATATTTTACCTTTGCCAACTTGGAGGCTCAAACTATCCACAGCCGCAAAATCTCCATATTTCTTGGTAAGTGACTTTATTGAAATAACATTTCCTTCGCTCATGACCTCTACAACAGTTAATGGATAAAATATGTTATCAATCAGAGCAAAATTATTTTTCGTAAGCTTATTCCTTTCACAATATTATAAATACTTAGCATGAAATTGAAAAATGCTACCAGCTCATTTCTTTAGCTAAGCTCAAAATTGTACTTTTGCACCGATGAACGTATTTACCGATCCTGATTCGTTACCAAGTTTTAAGAAGTCTGTTATCACAATAGGCTCCTTTGATGGTGTGCACCTTGGTCACCGTAAGATTATCAGCAAAATTAATCACATTGCTAGGCAAACAGGAGGTGAAAGTGTATTGATAACATTTTACCCACATCCCAGGCAAATAGTTTATCCAAATGATGAACCAATCCAAATATTGAGCTCACTTCTGGAAAAAATTCACCTACTCGCAAAAACTGGTCTAGACAATCTTGTTGTCGTACCTTTTACAGTGGAGTTATCACAAATGCATCCAGATGAATATGTAGAGAACTTTTTAATAAAAAAGTTTAATCCAGCATATATTGTAATTGGTTATGATCATAAATTTGGAATAAATAGACAAGGGAATATTGATTTTTTGAAGTGGTACAGCAAAAAGTACAATTACCAATTGGTAGAAATCCCTAAAACTGAAATTGAAGACATAGGAATAAGTAGTACCAAAATCAGAAACGCCCTCAAACAAGGCGATCTAATAACGGCCAACCAATTTCTCGGTCATCCTTATTTAATGTCTGGGAAGGTAATTGGCGGCAATAAAATTGGCCAACAAATTGACTTTCCAACAGCCAATATTGAAATAGAAGATAAAAATAAGCTTATTTTGCCATCAGGTATTTATTCTGCATACGGAACTTATGACGGTGAACGCTACAAAGGAATGCTATATATTGGGAACCGCCCAATAATTAAGGACGATAACACCAGAACCATAGAAATCAACCTTTTTGATTTTAACGAGAGTATCTATGGCGCAATTGTAGCCATAGAGGTAGTTGGATATTTGCGTTCTGATATGGATCTAAAAGACTTAGATGAATTAAGGAATCAATTAATCATTGACAAAGAGAATTCCCTTGCTTTCTTTGAAAAGTATGAGGCTGATGAGGCTAACGATCTTTCTAAGGAAACAACTACGGCAGTTGTTCTTATGAATTACAATGGATTGCATTGGCTTCAAAAGTTTATACCAAGCGTCATCGAAAATACGCCAAATGCCAATCTATACTTAGCTGACAATGGAAGTACCGATAAATCCATACAATGGATGACTGAGCATTTTCCCCAAGTCAATATTATTGCTTTAAATAGCAATTACGGATTTGCTCAAGGCTACAATCTTGCACTCCAACAATTGGATGAGGAGATATTTGTTCTCCTAAATACAGATTTGGAAGTCGGACCCAACTGGCTAGAGCCCTTGGTAAAGGCATTAACGACCAATAGTAATGTAGCCGCAGTTCAACCCAAAATTTTAGATTACAACAAGAAAACACACTTCGAATATGGTGGTGCAGCAGGTGGCTTTTTAGACGCATTAAGTTACGCATTTTGCCGCGGAAGGATGTTCGCAACTGTTGAAGAGGATAAAGGGCAATATGACACCATCCGTGAAATTTTCTGGGCAAGTGGTGCATGCTTAGCTATAAAAGCAAAGCTATTTACTCGATCTGGCGGTTTTGATAAGGATTATTTCGCCCATTTTGAAGAAATTGACTTGTGTTGGAGACTTCATACTGCAGGATACAAAATACTGAATATCCCTGAATCTGTGGTTTATCATGTAGGTGGTGGCACACTAGATTATCAAGCAACTAGAAAAACCTATCTGAATTTTCGAAACAACTTGTATACCATCGCCAAGAACGAATACCTTGTCAATTTAATTTGGGTGCTACCTATTCGCGCTCTCACAGATGTATTGTACATGCTTTACATGCTTCTTTCTGGAAAAGCAGAACATAGCTTATATGTACTTAAGGCATATCTAAGATTTCTATTTGCAGTTCCACACTTGTTTTATAAAAGAATTCTGAAAGAAGAAGCAATTGATAAAATCAAACTACCCGAGGCTCCAGATAACGGAGGATTGTATAGAGGATTTGTTATTTGGCAGTATATCGCTCTAGGAAGGAATGAATTCCGTAAGCTCTAATTATGCAAAGAATTGATCCTGTTATTGTATTTCAAGACGCTTTCATAATTGCAATTAATAAGCCTGCAGGGATGCTAAGTATTCCTGACAGATTTGACACTGGAAAGCCAAATATACATTCCTGGCTTAAAAAACAATACCCAACAGCTATGGTATTGCATCGTTTGGATCGTGAAACAAGTGGTTTAATGATCTTTGCTTTGGATGAAGAGAGTCACAGAAGATTTTCAGGCTTATTTCATGACAGGTTGATTAAAAAAGAATATTTGGCATTGGTGGACGGAGTCATGATTGACGATTCAGGAGAGGTAGATGCCCCAATTGCAGAAAGCAAAACTACAGCAGGTACCATGGTAATTTCAGGACGTGGAAAAAAAAGCAGAACCAGTTATCAAGTATTGGAAAGATTCAAAAATTGTACTTTGATTGCTGCAGAAATTCACACTGGGCGCATGCATCAGGTAAGAGTGCATATGAGACATATAGGGCATCCATTATTGATTGACGCTATTTATGGCGAACGAGATCACATTACAATTGAACAGATAAAGAGAAAAAACCTAAGATTGGGCAAGTGGGTTGAAGAGGCCCCATCATTGATGAGTAGAAGTACACTACACTCTTTTAGATTGAGTTTTGAGCATCCATTAACAGACCAAATGATCAGCATCGAAGCACCATTACATAAAGACTTTAACGCTGTCCTTAGCCAATTGAGAAAATGGTCTGCTCAAAAGTAAACCAGCAATAGTATTTATCCCCTTAAAAAATCGTTGACTTTATTCCAATTGATGATCATTTAAAGAATCAAAGCTTTCTTTAACACAAATTCAACGTTAAAAACTCAATCGACATAATTTTTGGTTTTTCAAAAAAATTTGTCGGGGCTAACGACTCCTAAAGTAGTATCAAACTCTTAGTAGGCAAGATTTTTAAAATATCAGGGCTTTAAAGTCCAAAATCAAGGATTTTCTTCGACCCAAAAGGCAAAATCTGCTACGCGGATTTTGGGTTTAACTAAATTGTTCCTAATTGATTCGTCCTTAGCTGTTTATGAATACGTAATTGTCAGAATGTAAATTTGCAAAATTCATTTCGGATTTCCAATCCAAAGATTGATTAACATGACCTTCATCAGTAATACGGAACATTTTGAACCCATCACTCAACAGTTGACTTATTGCAATTTCATGTGAAGTACTATTGGTCAAAATTTCCATGATAATTATTGGTTTTTCCTTTAGCACTTCTTTAGCACCTGCGATTACTTGAGGCTCAGCTCCTTCAACATCAATTTTAATGATTTGGGGTTTAAAATCTAATTCTTTTAACAGAGAATCGAGCGAATATGCATTCAAAAAATGTTCTTTTGGTGGGTACTTTTTAAACCATGATTCGCTTTTGTATCCTTCAATTTCCATAGAGTTATATTCTGAATACAAAGCTGGAAATTCATAAAAACTTACACTTGCATTTTTACTGGAAACAATTGAATTGATCAATACAATTTCTGTATTCTTAGTATTAGTTTCCAACAAATTGAATGTTGACGGGGCAGCTTCAATGGCCACTACCCTTCCTGTACTGCCAACTAAATTCTTAGCCAACAAACTGAAATAACCCAAATGTGCCCCAATATCCAGAAATAGATCTCCATTACCTAGCTTAAGTATCAGATATTTAGCAAGTCTAATTTCAGAATCGTGGGTTTTCCCACCTGTCAAATAAATATCAGAACCAGCCGGAAGATTGATGTTCATAGTAACTCCAAAAAAACTCAATCGCTTAACCATAAAGCTTTTACGAGTAATTGGATACAAAATCAATCGAATGAGCATGCAGTACAAATAACGGACAGGATTGTGGGTAAATCTTGTTAACTTGGGCCCACTCGCTAGATTCTGCACCGTTTTTAATGAGTGCAATAATAATTCCTTTTTATCTTCTATCAAATCAATCGATTCTTTAATCAAAGTTACACCTTATCTCAGATTTTGAGCAATCAAGTAAATACTTTACGAATGTTAAATTAAAATAACTATTAATTAAATCCTATTGTTCTGATTTTCAAAGCATTAGACAACTCGCTTTTAATCATCTTCGCAATATCTTCTGATAGAATAGTTTGAGCTTGCGTTTCAGTTATTTTCTTAGTTTGGGATGCACAACGCAGATTTTGATGCTTCACTATTTCTAGTACCATTTGGCGAATGGTTCGTGCATTTCCAAAATTCTTATCTCTACGCAAATGCAGTTCACTGATGTATTTTTTCAAATCCAATTGTGCAACTTTATTCAACTTGTAGGATTTTTCCGCAAACATTCCTTCAGCTATAGCTATCAATTCATCTACAGAGTAATCATTAAATCTCAATGTTTTATCAAACCTACTACTCAGACCTGGATTGCTCTTTATGAAATTATCCATTTGCTCAGGATAACCAGCTACAAAGACGAAAAACTGCCCTCTGTTGTCCTCCATTCTTTTTAAAATAGTTTGTATGGCTTCATCACCAAAATCGCCATGTGCTGCACCGCCTTTCAAGGATAAAGCATAGGCTTCATCAATAAATAAAACACCTCCCATTGATTCATCGATTTTATCTGATGTCTTTATGGCAGTCTGGCCAACAAAACCTGCTATCAATCCTTGTCTATCTGTTTCTACTAATTGGCCTCTTTCAATAATCCCCAAAGCCTTGTATAGTTTAGCCAATATCCTAGCGATAGTAGTTTTACCAGTTCCTGGATTTCCGATTAGTACAGTGTGAAGTGAAAAATTATTCAAAACCTCCTTATTGGAATTTTTGTAATATTTCACTAGGCCTACCATTTCATGAATCTGGGTCTTAATGTTCGACATTCCTATTAATCCGTCCAACTCCAACAGAACTTTATCTAACAATTCCTGATCAATAGGAATATCAGGACGCAATTTTGCCGACAGTAGTCCAATTTTATGAACGTCCTCAATTTCAATTAGGGCCAGTGCTTCATCTGTAGAAGTTTTAGGTTCTTCGAGAGCCATAATTTTTAGACCCAAATTGATTTTCGCTTTATCAATTAAATCATTGACAAAACGAGCATTTCCAAATGCTCTATCTCTATCTCGATAAGCAGCAGTAATTAGGTTTTTGATGTAAATACCAGCTTCAGGAGTAACATTAACACCTTTTGATTGCATGGTGTATTCTGCTATTTCATTTAACTCTTGAGGCATATAATCAGGAAACTCATAAAATAATTTAAATCTTGATTTTAGCCCTGGATTAGAATCAATAAAATAATTCATTTCTTTGGGATAACCAGCTACTATGACTGCAAGATCACCTTCTCCATTGGACATTTCCTTTACCAAAATCTCAATGACCTCTCTTCCAAAATCCTTACTATCATCATTGGTTCTTGCAAGTGAATATGCCTCATCTATAAATAGAACTCCGCCTTTGGCTTTTTCAATAGCTTCCCTGACCTTAGGTGCTGTTTGTCCAATGTACTCACCAACCAAATCAACTCTATCTACTTCATGCACATGCCCTTTGGATAACAAACCCATCTTTTTATAGAGCTTTCCCATCATTTTGGCCACTGTTGTTTTTCCAGTGCCTGGATTGCCCATAAATACGGAGTGCACACTAATATCAACATCTTCCTTAAAACCACGATCCTTTCTTAGCTTTAAAAACTGAAGATAATTGGCATGATCTCGAACTTTCAGTTTTATTTCCTTTAAACCAATTAGTGCGTCTAACTCTTTGAATACTTCTTCAAAACTGAGCGATTCATCCAATTCTTCATTAAGATAAAATGTTTGTTGATGGTGAGGTAGAATGATACCAGAAATACCTTCTTCAAAGGAATCTTGAACTTCGAAAGGGATTGTTGCCAAAAGTCTATCAAGAAAAACAAGCTCGGCAGTATAGATATCTTTTCTCCATGACCCTCTTACATTAGACCCCCAACCAGCGGTTAATCTGATGGTCTCTTCCCTTTTCTCAACTCTGATAAGCCTTATGACTTGACCTTTAAGTTCCCTTCCTTCGTTGAAAAATTTACAATAAAGCTCACATTGCCAAGCTCGAAGTTCATTGTTGTTTTTTAGAATTATTTCAACATAAACATACCTGGTTTCTTCTTCACTGAAATTCTTAAAATACTGCCTATCAAACTCTAGTACGTCATCATAGGGCCCTTCGTATAATTTTAGAGATTGCACTTCGAGGTAAGAATCTACGCCATCCAACAATTTTCCATCAGCCTCCTCAACATAGAAATATTTAGTGGCTACCTTCTCGCCTTCAATCCAAGCTTCCCAATAGTATGTCCCCTTTTTCCAAAAAGATCCCTCTTTTTTATTTCCCCAGCCTTCTCTTAGAAAAACAATGTTGTCATACTTGCTAACTTTTCGCTTAAATGGCAGAGAGCAGATTTCCTTTTTATCTTTTTTTATTGAAAAACATTTCAATTCAAGATCAACTTCCCAATCCTCTTCATCAAAAAATTTGTTATAAAAAGATAGCTCAGCATAAACGTAGCTTGTATCAAATCGATCAAAAACTTGGCGGTATTTCTTGCGATTATCGGCAAGCCATTCAGTAGATGAATAAACTTTCAGCTCCCTGAATTTGTACTTTTTTGCAATAGGATGGTAATGAGAAATATCTGACATATCTTTTATAACGCATTTTTCTTTAAAGTTACACGCCATAAAATTAAATAATTTATCAGAGAATTGAAAATTCTTTGCAATAAATTGATTTTCATGCAACAAAATAAGCATAATTTGCATCTATAAGTTGTCTCGAAAACCTTTTAATTTGTAGGTTTGTTATTCCTTTGCAAGAAAAACCAGAAAGAATGAAGTACTTGATTTGTTTGTTGTTCTCATTGCTGACTATCACAAAAACCTTGTCACAACAGGATTGTACGAATGCAATTCCTGTTTGCCAAACAACAAAATTGGATGGATTAACTGGAATTGGTGATGCAGATTTTTTTCCTGGTTTCACAGATGCTGGTTGCTTGGGTGATGAGAACAACTCGATATGGGTTTATTTTCAAATTGATGCTTCGAGTCCCAATCCAAGTACCTTGGCGTTCACAATAGCTCCAGTAGGTGGATTAGGTGAGGACTATGACTGGGCATTGTTTGCCCCAGGTGCATTTTGTGGTGCACTAGGAATCCCTATCAGGTGTTCTGCTGCACCAGCCAATTGTGGCAATTGTCCGAACACTGGATTGCAATTTGGAGAAGGCTTTCCCCTAGATATAGAAACAAAAGCAAGTGGTGATGGATATTTACCCATTATAAGTGTAATTCCTGGTGAATCCTACTATCTTTTAATCAACAATTTTTCAGGAAATGCACCTGGATTTCAGATATCTTTTGGCGGTTCAGCCATTTTAGATTGCACACCAGACCCGCCGTGTCAAATGCAAGTTTTTGCTCCGATAGATATAACTGTTTGTCAAGCAGAAACCTTGCCTTTTGACGTTTCTGTGTCTGAACTTGGAGGAGGTGGCCTAGTAGATTGGGAATGGACTGCCGTACCTGCAATTGCTGTTAGTTTTTTAGATGACCCTACTTCTCAAAAGCCAACTATAACAATTCCTCAAACATTCAGCGGTGTTATAACCTACACCGTAAGAGGAATTAACCCCATATGTTCAGATGTAGAAGAATATAAAATCACTGTACTTCCAGCGCCAATTGTCACGTTACAACCTCTCCCAAATCTTCTTTGCACAACACAGGATCCAATACAACTTACTTTTAATCCCCCTGGCGGATTTTTTACTGGATTTGGACCGGTAGATCCCTCGGGAATATTAGATCCTAGCAATTGGGGTGATGGATTTTTCACGCTCACCTATTCAGTAGCTGCACCAAATGGATGTGTCAGCAATGACGAAATCGATCTTGAAATTTACGCAGGCCCCAATGCCGAAATAGAGTTTCTACCAGAAATTTGCGTATCTGACGCATTTGGTCAAGTATTTGCAGCAGAAACCGGAGGAATTTGGACTGGACCAGTAAACCAACAAGGAATATTCTTTCCACCTAAACTTGGACCTGGCACTTATCCAATAAGTTACACACTTACAGATGGTTTTTGTACCTCAAAAGAAGAATCTGTTATTGTTATAGTTCCTTTGCCAATTGTAACTATATCAGATCCAGGTCCTTCGTGTACCACTTCCTTAAAAACTATTGTAAATGTAACGCCAAAAGGTGGAAAATGGATTGGAATTCCAGATACTTCTAATACGTTTAATCCATCGCTATTAGGGCCAGGGTCTTATAATTCAATATACTCTTACATTGACCTATATGGCTGTAAGAATGCTGATACCATCCAATTTATCATAAATGAACCCCCATTTGCAACCGTTTCTACGACGGCGCAAATTTGCAACTCAACGGATAACAACAACACAACCATTCTGAACTTTTCGGATTTCGTTACTGGGGGAGATAAAACCGGTACTTGGACTGATCTAAACGGATCTGGTGCAACTGGAACGTTGCCAATTTCAGATTTTAATGGTGTGGCTCCAGGATTTTATGATTTCAGATACACGACCAAATCTGCAAAGGCTCCTTGTACTGAGGAGACTTACATTCTTACAGTTGAGGTAGTAGAATGTAAATGCCCATTAATAAGCTTAGTAGCTGGTGCGACACTCTGTAATGACAATGACAATCTAGATTTATCAACATTGGTTTTGAACTCCAATACTGGTAATTGGAGCATAACAAGCACTCCTTCAGGTGTTAACGACATCACATTATCAGGTTCTTTAATAAATGCTACAGGTGCGGACGCAGGTAACTACACCTTAACCTTTACCCTCATTAATACTCCACCTGCTGGCTGTCCATTAACAGGCACAAGTACAATATTAGTTAATGCCCTGCCACAGGTTAATTTTTCCTCTGTTAAACCTATATTGTGCAATAAAACAACTGGAAGCTTTCCTACACAAATCAATTTGTTTGGTTTAATCTCTTCTGGAGATTTGACCGGAATATGGATTGATCAAAATGGATCAGGAGCATCAGGGCCATCTAATAATCTCAATTTTCTTGGGGTAGCGCCAGGTACATATGTATTTCAATATACCACCAATAATGCAGTGGCGCCTTGCACCAACATATCAAAGGACATAACGATTGAAATTCAAGATTGCGATTGTCCAAATACTGACCTAACGAACCTTTCGTCTTGGTGTAATTCTACTGCAAGTATTGATTTGAATTCACTTAAACTTACTCCAGAGAGCGGGCTTTGGTCAATCAAACCCTCAGGTCTTCCAAACCCAGCGACCTTAACCGGTTCAAATCTAAATATCCTTAATAAGTCACAAGGCAACTATATCATAACCTATACATTGTCAAATGTCCCTCCAGCAGGATGCCCAGCTTCCGCAGATTTGACAATTGAACTCTCTGACCAACCTGCCGCAACAGTTGCACCAGATATCACTGTTTGCAACAGCAGCTCAGGTGGTCAAAATACAAGTATCAATTTTTCTGGTTTAATACTTAGTGGTGATAATTTTGGAACTTGGACTAAAATTGATCCTGTTACAACTACAGGTACTTTCCCAAATATCAATTTCAATGGCGCAACACCCGGCACCTACACCTTCAATTATAGTTTGCTTGCAAATGCTCCTTGCACAGATGTAAATTTGACAACTGTAGTAATTGTTAAGAATTGTGATTGTCCTCCATTAGGTTTTTCATCTAATAATGAAATTTGTGGAGACAACAATGCCACATTGAATCTTAATTCTTTGGTCATTTTAGCAGACCCTGGAATCTGGTCCGTAAAAACAAAACCAGCAGGTTCTGGCAACAACTTAATTACGGCGAATCAATTAAACTTAGTTGGCCAACCAGTAGGCAATTATGTTTTAACTTATACTTTGAATACCAATCCTCCAGTTGGATGCCCTCCGACTGCTGATGTAATTGTATCAGTTATTGCACCTCCTTCAGTGACATTATTACCCGGCACAATAGTATGTAACTCTACTGGCTCAGGGCAATATATTGCCATATTGGATTTGTTCAGTTTAATAAGTTCAGGTGACAAAACAGGAACTTGGCAGGATACCAATAATTCAGGATCTACTGGACCTTCGAATTTAAAAGACTTTACAGGCGTTGCACCAGGCACATATATATTTACCTATACAACTGGAAATGCCCAAGGTCCTTGTTCAGAAGTAAGTAAAACTATATCTATAACGGTAGAAAACTGTGCTTGCTTAAGCGTTGCCACTTCATCTCCGGGAACCCAATGTACAAGTACAGGACTATTGAATTTACAAAATTTTACGATTACAACCATACCAGGTACTTGGAGTGTTATTAATAGTCCAGCGGGATCACCAACTGGATTAATTTCAAACAATCAATTTAATCTTACTGGTGCAATATCTGGTGTTTATACCATACAATTCAATTTAAATCAAACTCCACCGCAAGGCTGCCCAACAAATAGCACCCAAACTATTACAGTAGTAAAAGCTCAATCTGCTGGTTCGGCCGCAGCTCCAATCGGTTTCTGCATCAACAATGCAACTTTTGTGCAGCTAGGCAATCAACTTTCTGGTGCAGATCAGGGCGGAACTTGGAGTGAAATAAGTAACATTCCATCGATTGGGAATAGCTCTAATATTATTGCTGGTCAATTCAATGCTGCTGGTCAAAATTCAGGAACATACACCTTACGGTACACCGTTTCTCCTGGAAATCCATGTCCAAGTGCATTTACTGATGTAATCATCACCGTTAACCCAAACCCGATTGCCGATGCAGGAGTAGATCAAGAATTAACCTGTATCATAACGCAAGCCACAATTGGTTCTTTAGCAGCTGCAGGACTAAATTACCAATGGACAGGCGGCAATTTACCAAACCCTAATAGCTCGGTTAATACAACTGATATTCCCGGAACATATATTCTAACTGTCACTAATGCAATAACCGGCTGCACCAACTCTGACCAAGTGATTGTCAAAGCTTCTTCAGATATCCCAGCTCCCGTTAAATTGATAACCAGAAATATAAGTTGTTCTGGAGAGAATGATGGTAAAATTCAATTTGAATCATTTTCGGGCGGTGTTGGTCCATTTGAAGTATTCTTGAATGGTACCAGTTATCAACAGGCACAATTTTTCAATAAGCTTGGTGCAGGAATATATATACTTGAAATAGTAGATGCCAATGGATGTGAATCCAAAACAATCATCGAACTGACTGAACCTATAATTGCCTACTTGGAACTAGGAGCTGATGTTACAATTGATTTTGGTGACAGTTTATTACTTGAACCATTTATCAACATTCCTTTGAGTGAAATAGATACAATAATATGGGATCCATTGATCAACAAGAATTGCCCTGGATGTTTTGAACATTATGTTTACCCATATTTCTCTACACCGCTTAGAATCAAAGTGATTCAAAAAAATGGTTGTATGGTTGAAGACATTATGAACATAAAAGTGAACGTAAACAGACCACTTTATATGGGTAATGCCTTTTCTCCAAATGATGATCTGCAAAATGATCGATTTTATCCATTTGCAGGAGATTTAGTAACCAATATTGAGCTCTTCCAAATTTTTGATCGTTGGGGCAATCTCATATACCAAGCCAACGATTTTGAACCAGGGGATTATGATAGTGGTTGGGATGGTATGTTTAATGGCAAAAAATGCAATACCGGTGTTTACGTTTATGTGGTAGTTGCTAAATTCATTGATGGTGCATCGGTCTTATTTAAAGGTGATGTGAACCTTATGCGTTAAAAATTTACGAAAAATTTACATTAAAATAGTCCAATTCTATTAAGAGTTGGACTATTTAACATTTTCAGTCGACCAACGATTGCTTGAAGATTTAGCTTATGATGTACATTTGCATCATTAAATTAGAAAAACTTAAATTAAAAATTCATTTCATGAAACGATTGTTTTCCATATTACTAATTGCAGGGCTTTTTACCTCTGTAAATGCGCAAACTGCACCACCAAAAAACTGGTTCAATTTAGATCAAGGCATTGATAATTACCCTGGTATGTCAGTTGATAACACTTACAAAACTTTACTGAATGGCAAAATTCCTCAAAAAGTCATTGTGGCAGTAATCGATGGAGGAGTAGATCCTCTTCATGAAGATTTAATTAATGTAATGTGGAAGAATCCTCGTGAAATACCAGGAAATAATATCGACGATGATCGCAATGGCTATATTGATGATATTTATGGGTGGAACTTCATCGGTGGCAGAGATGGCAAAAACGTAAGCAAGGATAATTTGGAAATAACCAGATTGGTGCGTGCTTATAAAGCAAAATTTGCAAACGTTGACCCTACAAAGTTAAAAGGTGACGAAAAGAAGCTCTATGACAAATATATCGTCATGGAAAAGGACGTAACCAAAGAAAGGACTCAAGCAGAAAATAGTGTCAAACAATACATCGAAATGAGATCTAATTTGGTTAACGCTGAGACGAAGATAAAGACTTATTTGAACAAGGATGTTATCACTCAAGAGCAGCTAGATTTAATCAAAAACACGGACAGTCCAGAACTGAAAGAGGCAATAACCATTGTTGGTCAAGCTCTAAAAAATGGATATAGCTCTGAAGATCTACAGCAAGGTATTGATTTTTTTAAGAGCAAATCTGAATACCAGTATAGTTTAGATTTTGATCCACGATCTATAGTTGGAGATAAATACCTTAAAATAGACGAGAAATTCTATGGCAATCCAGACATTAAAGGTCCTGATGCATTTCACGGTACACACGTAGCTGGTATAATAGGTGCTGAGCGTGGAAATAATCTAGGAATTGAAGGTGTAGCAAATAACGCCATCATCATGGGTGTGCGTTGCGTTCCTGATGGGGATGAAAGAGACAAAGATGTAGCCAATAGTATCAGATACGCTGTTGACAATGGCGCGAAAGTGATCAACATGAGTTTTGGAAAATCATACAGCTGGAACAAAAAAGCTGTCGATGAAGCAGTAAAATACGCTGCTAGCAAAGATGTATTATTGGTGCATGCGGCAGGAAATGACGGTAAGAATAATGATACAAGTGACAACTTTCCTAATGACACCTATGAGAAATCTGGTATGTTCAAATCAAAGCAAGCAAAGAACTGGGTGGAAGTTGGAGCTTTGAGTTATAAAACTGGCGAAGACGCAGCTGCAAGATTCTCAAATTATGGTAAAAAGAATGTTGACGTTTTTGCTCCTGGAGTAGCAATCTATTCAACTACTCCCGATGGAAATTATGGAGATGCTCAGGGCACAAGTATGGCCGCTCCTATGGTTGCTGGCGTAGCAGTTATGTTAAGAGGATACTATCCTACACTTTCAGCCGAACAAGTTAAGGAAATCCTTATAAAATCTTCAATTAAGAATAACGCTAAGGTTAAAAAGCCAGGTTCCTCTGAACTGGTTCCTTTCTCTTCTCTTTCTGCTTCTGGTGGTGCTGTCAATGTGGCTGAGGCTATCAGAATGGCGTCCAAAACAAAAGGAAAAAATAAAATGAAAGCTGCTGGAGCTGATGGCCCTCTAGGCACATCCGGAAAATCAAAAACTTAATACTCATAAAAAAGCCCGATTATCTTTAATCGGGCTTTTTTTATATGCTTATATCTGATAAATATTCTTCACCAAAGGCTTCATTGAGCTTCTTGAGTATTGCCTTCTTGTTGAATTGTATTTCATGTTTCATCGGGGCTGAATCAACTTCCAAATACAAAATACCATTTTTAATTGATTGAACTTTGGTGTAATTGGCAAACGTTCTTCCCATCAAAGTTTCCCAATTTAAGCGAAGGTTGGCTTCATTCAGTCTCCGTTTGATGGTTGGTGACTGCCTAAATTGAGTCAAAAGCTCAGAAAGTCTTTGTTCGTTATACCTTTTCATAAAATTACTTCACCGTTATCGAAATGAAATATACGGTATTCTGAATTAGTTTCAATAAGTAATCGCTCTAATCTATCAGTGGTAGTATCAGAAATAAAAACCTGACCAATATTTTTATGCTGAATTATTTCTAGCAAATGCTTTACACGATACATATCTAACTTGTCAAACAAATCATCCAAAACTAAAATAGGGCTTTTCTTTAGTTTGTGTTGAATATAGGTGTAAGCCGCCAAAAGCATAGAAAACAATACAGATTTTATCTGACCCTGTGAACCAAACTGCTTAAGATCCTTATCGTCCAAACTCAAATGAATATCATCTCTATGAATGCCGACTGTGGTTCTGCCTAGAATTAAATCTTTGGCTAAAGATTGGTCCAATAAACTTTGGTATCCTTCCTCAAGCTGAGATTCATAATTGAAGCTTAACTTACCAATTTCACCCGAAATCAATCTAAAATAATCTAATATTTCCTCTTCCAAATTGGTCAAGAGCTCTCTCCTTGCTTCAAATATAAATTGACCAAATCCCGTAAGCTGTAAATTATAACTGTTGATCAAATCATAATTAACTGTTGAAATATTAGGCCCGTGCATCTTAAGATAAGCATTTCTTTGCTTGAGTACTTTTTGATATTCATTTAATTTGAAAGCATACTGTGGATCAAGTTGACATAAAATGGAGTCAAAATATCTTCTTCTTTCTTCTGATTGACCTTGTATGAGTTCGGTATCCGATGGTACTACCATAATCAATGGAATCAAGCCCAAGTGTTCACTTAACTTGGCATAAGGTACACCGTTGCGTTCCAAGGATTTTCGGCCCTGTGACGGAATCTTGAGCACAATGTGCTCTGTTTGCTGTAAAAATTCATTTTCGAACCATGCCTCAACTCTTGAAAACTCAGTACCCTGCATAATCAAATGTTCATCCTTGTTGAGAAAATGACTTTTACCAAAACAAAGTGAATGAATTGCATCCAACATGTTTGTTTTTCCAGCTCCATTTCTACCAACAAAGCAATTAACCCTCAAATCAAAGTGTACATCAATGGACTTCAAATTTTTAAATTGCACCAACTTGAGGTGTATTAGTTTCAACAGAGAAGAATTTTATGCAAATATGAGCTATTTTCGTTTCGTCCAAAGCATCAAACTTGGTTTAATGATAGTTATGATGCTAAATTTACAATTCAAAATCGTATATACCTCTTATGACCCAAGTTTTGACCAAGCCTAAAAAGGCAATAGCTAAAAAATCTGAATTTACAAAGGAGCAATATCTTACATGGTTTGAAACTATGCTCAGGATTCGTCGCTTTGAAGAAAGAACATTAATGATGTATTCACAGCAAAAAATCAGAGGATTTTGTCATGTTTATATCGGACAGGAAGCAATTGCGGCCGGTCTTGTTTCTGCACTTCGGAAGGAGGATGGAATCGTAACAGCATACAGGCAGCACGGGATCGCTATTTCAAGAGGAATATCAACAAAGAGCGCATTAGCAGAATTGTTCGGAAAGGTTACAGGTTGCGGCAAGGGTAAAGGAGGATCCATGCACTTCTTCTCAAGGGAACATAAATTCTTCGGTGGAAATGGAATTGTTGGAGCCCAAATACCAATTGGAACAGGAATAGCATTCGCCGAAAAATATAAAGGAACTGATAATTTGTGTGTAACCATGTTTGGAGACGGAGCTGCCCGCCAAGGCGCACTATATGAGTCATTCAATATGGCCATGACTTGGAAATTGCCTGTACTGTACATCTGTGAAAACAACCAGTATGCAATGGGAACTTCGGTAGAAAGAACAAGTAATGTTCATGATCTTATAAAATTGGCGCTGCGTTTGAAATGCCAAGTGAAGCCGTAGATGGAATGAATCCAGAATCTGTTCACAGAGCTCTAGCTAAAGCAGCAGAGCATATTAGAAGTGGAAAAGGCCCTTATTATTTAGAAATTAAAACATATAGATACAGAGGGCATTCAGTGTCTGATCCGGCTAAGTATCGCAGTAAAGATGAGGTACAAGAATACATGGATATCGACCCCATTAAGACAACTGAAGAAACAATTTTAAAAAATAAAATTGCAACGGTAGAGGAGCTTCAGCTGATAAAGGATAATATTAAAAATGAAATAGAAGAGGCAACAGTATTTGCTGAAGAATCGCCACTTCCAAAGCCTGAAGGACTGTACGAAGACAACTATGTTCAAGCAGATTATCCTTACATGAAAGATTAATTTGAGTGAATAGCTAAAAAAATCATTCAATAAATGTGGGTCAATTGCGACTAGATTGTAACATTATATTCAAAACAAGCGTACATTTGCGAAAATTTTCAGAAACCAAAAGGTATCATGGCAAAACGCAGTGAAGAAGCATCAGCACAGTTAATTGATCTAGATCAGGTAACAAACAACGTAGGAGATTTCTACGAAAAGTACAAAAACATCTTATTAGGTGTTATTGGAGGTATAGCAGTATTGACAATAGGCTATTGGGCTTACAACAACTTCTATGTAGCTCCTAATCAAAAAGAAGCAGTTTCTCAAATGGCCAGAGCACAAAGATTATTTGAGCGAGATTCATTTGCGGCAGCACTATCGAATCCTGGAGGAGGTTTTCCCGGCTTTGCTGATGTAGCAAAAAAATATTCAGGGACACCTGCTGGGAACCTAGCCAATTATTATGCTGGAGTTTGCCTTTTGAATACAGGAAAACCTGCCGATGCAGCAAAATATCTGGAATCGTTTGATCCTGAGGGAAGCTTATTGACAATCATGAAAAGCAACTTGTTGGGTGATGCATATGCTGATCAAAACCAACTAGACAAAGCAATCAGTCAATATAAAAAGGCTTCTAGCACTGATAACGAAGCTTTGACACCCATGATTTTAATGAAAGTGGGAATGCTTTCTGAAAAAATGGGTAAAATAGCTGATGCAAAAGAGGCTTATCAAAAAGTTAAAGATGATTATGGAAATACTTCTTTTGGCCGTCAGGTTGAGAAGTATCTATCCAGAGTAAGTGAATAATTCATTTATTCATATCTTTGAAAGGTGGCTGAGTTTCTCAGCCACCTTTTTTAGTTTAACAAAAAAATACAATGGCAGGAATCTATAAAAAACCAAAAAACGAATTAGCCCATCCAAAGTCTCCCAAAGATCTCAAAATCGGTATTGTGGTCTCTTTATGGAATGACGAAATAACTGATGTGCTCAAGAAGGATTGTCAGAAAACTTTAATTGAGGCAGGTATTACCTCTGAAAACCTGGTTCATGCAAATGTACCAGGAGCCTTTGAATTGCCATTTGGTGCACGAACATTGCTCTCCTCAATGAAACTGGATGCTGTTATCTGCCTTGGGTGTGTTATACGTGGAGCTACACCGCATGATGACTATATCAATACCGCTGTTGCAAATGGAATAATACAGTTATCTCTGGCTTCTGGAAAACCAGTAATATATGGTGTACTCACCGTTCTAAATGAAGCACAAGCAGTTGAAAGAGCAAGTGGCCCCATTGGCAGAAAAGGTGTTGAGGCTGCAAATGCAGCTCTTGCAATGATTGGATTAAAAGAAACCTTTCTTGAACCTTCAACTAAAATAGGATTTTAATGAAATTAACACATATACACGCTGGACTTTTCAAGCTTGACGGAGGTGCAATGTTTGGTGTAGTCCCCAAAAAGATGTGGAACAAGTTGAATCCTTCAGATGAAAATAATATGTGTACTTGGGGTATGCATTGTATTTTGATTCAAACTGGCGAAAAATATATACTTGTTGATACTGGAATGGGAAACAAACAAGATGACAAATTTAAAAGTCACTTTGAACCGCATGGCCCTTATGAATTGGTGAATGAATTGAATAAAATCAATATTGCTCCAGAACAAATAACAGATGTATTCTTAACACATTTGCATTTCGACCATGTTGGTGGAGCAGTTAAAAGAGATGAAGGCGGCCATTTGGTAGCAACATTTCCAAATGCAGTTTATTGGAGCAATAGAATACACTGGGAATGGGCAATGAATCCAAACCCTAGGGAAACAGCAAGTTTTTTGAAGGAGAATTTTGTACCTCTTCTAGAACAAAATAAAGTCAAGTTTATTGAAAAATCTGGCGATGAAATAGCCCCCGGTATTAAAACCATATGGCTTTATGGACACACTGAGGCAATGATGGGTCTAGAAATCAATGACAATGGCAAAAAATACTATTACTTGGCTGACCTGATTCCTTCAAGTTTCCATATTGGCTTGCCATACATCATGAGTTATGATTTGCGACCATTGATCACCTTGGAAGAAAAAACAAGTATTCTAAATAAAATGGTGGATGAAAATGCAATTTTATTAATAGAACATGACCCAACTACCTATGCAGTGACTCTAAAAAGAGATGATCATGGCAGAATAGTCAAGCATGAAAGCATAGTTTTGTAAGCAATATAAAATGGAAGCAAAAGACTGGAGTTTTATTTTAAATCATTTAGGGGAAGATAGAGAAAACTATTTCAATGCGGTGTCTCCACCTATAATTCAAAGCAGCAACTTTGCATTCAGGAATGTTGAACATTTTCGTGAATCCATATCGGATGAAATGGAGCACACCATTTATACAAGAGGAGTTAACCCAAGTGTAAATATCCTTAGAAAGAAATTAGCTGCATTAGAGGGCACCGAAGACGCATTAATTTTTAGCAGCGGAAGTGCGGCAATTGCGGCAGCGATGATGTCACAGCTTGCTTCTGGAGATCATGTAGTCTGTGTAAAATCACCGTATAGTTGGACCCATTCCTTGCTTACTAAATATTTGACAAGATTTGGGGTAACAACTGATTTTGTTGATGGCACCAAACTTGAATCTATAGAAGAAGCAATTAGAGCCAATACCAAAATACTTTATTTGGAAAGTCCTAATACCTTCTATTTCGAACTCCAAGATCTGGAAGCTTGTACTAGGATCGCCAGAAAACATGGCTTAGTCACGATGATAGACAACAGTTTTGCTTCTCCAGTTTTGCAAAATCCAGCTGATTTTGGCATAGACTTAGTCATTCATAGTGCAACCAAATATCTAAATGGGCATTCTGACGTGGTAGCTGGTGTAGTATGCGGAAGCAAAAAATTAATTAAGCAAATTTTTGAGAATGAATATATGACTTTAGGTCCTATTATCAGCCCAGCTGATGCAACATTGGTGACAAGGGGATTGAGAACATTGCTACTTAGAGTGCATAAGAGTTCGGAAAGTGGTCAAGAAATTGCCAATTGGCTTGCCGAACTGAATTGTGTCAGTGCTATTAGCTACCCTTTCCACCCCACCCATCCACAATATGAACTGGCAATAAAACAAATGAGGGGTGGCGGCGGACTTATAACTTGTTATTTCAAGTCTGATAGTAAAGCACAAATGCAGTCATTTATTGATTCCCTGAAGATGTTCCTAATTGCTGTCTCATGGGGAGGCCACGAATCATTGGTGATGCCAGCGGTAGCATTTCATGATGTAAAAAACCGGCCAGACAGTGCTTATCCAATCCATATGGTTAGATTCTATATCGGTCTGGAAGATCCAAAATTATTAATGAAAGATATAGAAAACGCCTTGCACATTGCCAAATTATGGAGCTGAACTGAAACATCAACAGAAATTATTTGTTAAGCAAGAATGATTTATAAAAGTCTAAGAGAATGTGCAAATGATCTTGAAAAGACAGGTCAATTAACCAGAATAAAAACACCTGTCAGTACAGATCAAGAATTGGCTGAAATCCATCGAAGAGTGTACGAATCGCAAGGTCCTGCTTTACTGTTTGAAAATCTGATTGAAAGTCAATTTCAAGCCATTTCAAATATTTATGGCACACATGAAAGAACAGATTATCTGTTTAGAGACACCATTAAGGCAGTAAAGAAGATAATTGAAATTAAAGCCAAACCTGAAAGGCTCTTGGATCATCCCTTCTCATACTTGTCCGTTCCCTATACAGCACTCACAACTTTACCTAAAAAAACAAGGAACAAACCTGCTTCTATGCAGTTTGAGACTACCATTGATAAACTGCCTTTGATTAAATCCTGGCCTTTGGACGGAGGAGGATTCGTGACATTGCCTCAAGTACTTAGCATGCCGCCTGGGTCTAGTAAAATATTGGAGAGTAATCTTGGTATGTATCGAATTCAGCTTTCAGGAAATCAATATAAACTCAATGAAGAAATAGGACTTCACTATCAAATCCATAGAGGAATCGGAGTTCACCACCAACAATACAACATTTCTGAAGAACCATTTAAAGTTGCCATATATATTGGAGGATTGCCTTCACATGCTTTGTCCGCTATTTTTCCGTTGCCTGAAGGTATGAGTGAGTTGACCTTTGCAGGAATGCTAGCAGGCAGGAGATTTCGATACTTTCCATATGATGGCTATATGGTGTCAGGAGATGCGGATTTTTGTATTCTAGGCGAAGTCGACAAAAGTAGTTTAAAACCTGAAGGACCCTTTGGTGATCATTTAGGTTACTATAGTCTGGAGCATATGTTCCCCTATATGAAAGTCAAACATGTGTTCCATCGCAAAGACCCATTATGGCATTTCACGATTGTAGGACGCCCTCCTCAGGAAGATTCTAGTTTCGGGTATTTGATCCATCAATTGGTTGCGGAATTGACCCCTGGAGAATTCCCTGGAATCAAGGAAATTCATGCTGTTGATGTGGCGGGTGTTCACCCACTTTTACTTGCCATAGGTTCAGAAAGATATATGCCTTTTCGAGACAAAAAACCCGAAGAAATACTAACTATCGCCAATAGAGTTCTGGGCTCAGGTCAAACATCACTTGCAAAATATTTGATTATTGTTGACGGAAATGAACATTCAGAACTAGACACCCACGATTTTGAACATTTTTTCAAACATGTATTACAACGAATAGATTGGCGGAGAGACTTACATTTTTATACCAATACCACAATAGATACGCTTGATTATTCGGGAACAAGTCTAAACTCTGGTTCTAAGGTGGTTTGGGCAGTTTGTGGACCGGTTTTGCGAGAATTGAGTGTTGAAATACCAAAAGCTGATAGTATTCAAGCAGTTAAAAAAATGGCACTGCCTGCTCAAGGAATATTATTATTGGAAATTGAGGAACATACTGAAGCTAAACTTGAAATGATCAATACCTTATTGTTATCGCTAAACGAGTTAGACTTGAGTGGATTTCCACTTATTGTATTGGTTGACGATGCAGATTTTGCAGCCGCCAATTGGGCCAATTTCCTTTGGGTAGCTTTTACACGCAGCAACCCAGCAAAAGATATTTATGGTGTAAATTCCAAAACAGTAAACAAACACTGGGGTTGCGAAGGTTCATTGGTCATTGATGCGAGAAAAAAATCGCACCATGCGCCAGAATTAGAAGTTGATAAAGCAGTGTCACGAAAAGTAGATGGTATGTTCAATAAAGGGGGTGAACTTTATGATTTAATTCCTAAATTACTTTGAGCAACCATCCACTACCTCTCAAATTCATTGAGCGACTTCAATCCGAGTTTGCTGAAAAAGCCTCTTTAGTTTTAGAGGCAATGGATACCCAACCGCCAGTAAGTATCAGGAAACATCCATTGAGGCAATATCAGCATGATTCATCGTTTAACCAAGTTGCATGGAATAAACAAGGAATCTATTTAGAAGAACGTCCAATATTCACTATTGACCCATTATTTCACGCAGGTGCCTATTATCCTCAAGAAGCAGGCAGCATGATCTTGGGCCATATAATGGAAAGTTTGGGATTATCACGGCAAGAAATTTACGTATTGGATTTGTGCGCGGCTCCTGGTGGAAAATCCAGCTTAATACTGGATAAACTTCATAAAACCTCACTACTAGTTGCAAATGAAACAATCGGAAACAGATGCACTATACTTGCTGAAAATCTTGCACGTTGGGGTTACCCGAATTATATGATCACCCAATCAGATCCAAATAAATTTGGCCAATTGAGGCAACTATTTGACATGATTTTGATCGATGCACCTTGCAGTGGAGAAGGATTATTTAGAAAGGATATTGAAGCCAGAAATCATTGGTCAGAAAACAATGTTGAACTCTGTTCGGCCAGGCAAAAAAGAATTGTTAACGATTCAATACCTGCTTTGAAGGATGACGGTATATTAATTTACAGTACTTGCACCTACAATGCCGATGAAAATATCAAACAGGTCATTTCAATCTGCAATCACTACCAAATGGAAACTATTCCAATCCCAATGGATACCAAGTGGAATATCATGGAGATCAATATTAAAGGTAAAACGGGGTATCAATTTGCACCCGGTGTGACAAAAAGTGAAGGATTCTTTATTGCTGTCATGAAATTTCAAACAAAAAACTATTCAGCAATAGTACCCAAAAAATCAAAGAAATTATTAGCCGAATTGGTAAAACTACCAGAAGAAATTATTCAATTAAAAGAAGGATATAAAGCCAGAAAGGATAAGCTAGACCACTTTTTCTCCGCAAGTGAAAGGCATTGGGATTTTGTATCAGAGATTGCTGAATATATTTTTATCAAACAACCTGGAACTGAATTAGGCACTTTTAAAGCCAAAAAGTTCATACCAAGTCAAGCACTGGCCCACTCTTTGAACTTTAAACTTTCAGGAATCCAACATCAAGAACTCAACAAAACAAATGCGTTGGATTATCTTAGAAGAGGTACCCCGCTCATCCAAGACATTAAAGATGGTTGGAATTTGATTTGTTACGAGTCGCTACCCCTTGGCTGGGCAAATGTAGCAAATGGAAGATTCATCAACAAATTGCCAATGGAACTACGGATCAGAAATTTTTAAGTTAATCCTTTGTAAATAAATTTCACTATTCTTTTTTAGACTAATTCCAAATAGTACTTTTGAGCTTTCAATTATTTAAAAGCCAATAAAAAGATCGAAAGTATGAAAATTCATTCAGTGTTAGCCTTTGTTTTGATGATACTGCTATCAAGCACCCTATCCTTTTCACAAAATTCAGATATTTTTCTTACTGACACTTTAGATCAAATCAACGTAATAGATTTCAATAATCTAGGAGGCATATCTCGGATGGCAGATATTCAATCCAATGTTATTTACGCTGGTAAAAAATCTGAAGTAATCCGACTCGACAATGCTAACATGGATTTGAGTTCTAACAATGCCCGCCAAGTATTTGGGAAAGTTCCGGGCTTGAGTATTTGGGAAAATGACGGTTCTGGGATACAGATTGGGGTTGCAACAAGAGGATTGAGTCCAAACAGGTCTTGGGAATTCAGCGTAAGGCAAAATGGCTATGACATTTCATCTGATGTTTTCGGCTATCCAGAATCCTACTTTTCACCACCTATGGAAGCATTGGATCGGATTGAGATTATCCGTGGAGCTGCGTCACTACAATTTGGTCCTCAATTTGGAGGTCTACTCAACTATCAAATCAAAAAAGGAGACCCAAACAAGCCTTTTACTTTTGAAGCACAACAAACACTTGGTTCGTATGGTTTGTGTAATAGCTACTTCGCTATTGGTGGCACTATTAAAAGATTCAGCTATTACGGTTATATACACTACAGAGAGGCTGAAGGATGGCGCGACAATAGTAAATATAAAATAGCGACTGGATATTTGTCTCTTAGCTACCTAATCAGCAAAAAAATTAAATTGAGTGCTGAATATACCAAGATGGATTACAGGAGCCAGCAAGCTGGTGGCTTAACTGACCTGCAATTTCAAAACAATCCTCAAACATCCAGTCGAAGTCGCAATTGGTTTGGCACACCTTGGAATGTAGCATCTCTAACAATTGATTATTCAATTAGCAACACCTTAAGTTTAACAGTTAAATCATTCCTTACCATGGCTGAAAGAAACAGTGTTGGGTTTGTAAAACCAATAACCACGCTTGATTCGATCAACAACCTTAACAATCAATATGCAGCCAGACAAGTTGATCGTGATGCGTACAATAATTTTGGAGCCGAGGCAAGGCTCAGCTGGAAATACAAAATAAAAGGGAGTGAAAACGTAATTGCGGGCGGGATTAGAGCATACAACGGACAAACTAAAAGAAATCAATTAGGAACTGGAACTACTGGCAACAATTTTGATTTGAATCTATCGTCAGGTGATTTTCTAAGATCCCTTAATTTTGACATCAAAAATTATGCTTTATTTGCTGAAAATATATTTGCCATAAATTCGAAATTCAAATTAATACCTGGGGTTCGAATGGAGTACATCCAAAATTCAATAGATGGCTACATCAATACACTCCAAAATTCAGTTTATCCAGATCAAAGAACAAGAAAAATTCTATTATATGGCATCGGAAGTGAATATCAATTGACAAGCAAAACACAATTTTACGCCAATTACTCGCGCGCATTCCGTCCAGTTACTTTCTCTGAAATCACTCCTTCAGCAACAACTGAAATCATCGATCCCAGTTTAGACGATGCAACTGGGTTCAATTTCGATTTTGGGTACCGTGGTGTCGTGAAAAACTTTTTGAATTTCGATATAGGTGTATTTTATTTAGCCTACAACAATAGAATTGGGTCTATTACAAAGGATGGCAATTTATTTCGCACTAATATTGGAAATTCTGACAATATGGGTATTGAGTCCTATATTGAATTCGACCCCACCAAATTGCTCAACACAAATCCTAAATACGGTAGCATCAGTTTCTTTGCCTCAAATTCATTCATTTCAGCAATATACTCAAAATGGAACAACCCTGCTTTAGTTGGAGATCCTGCCAAATCAATAGAAGGAAAACGCGTTGAAAATGCTCCTCAACAAATTCACCGTTACGGTATGACTTATGCAATCCAAAACTTTGCAGCTAGTTTCAACTACAGCTTAGTTGGTTCCGTTTATACAGATGCAAGCAATACAGAGCTTCCTAATGCAAATTCCACAGTAGGAAAGCTTCCTGGGTATCAAGTTTTAGATATTTCTTTAAATTATCACTTTCTTGAATTCTACAATTTAAAAATAGGTGCGAATAACCTATTGGATAAAAAATATGCAACAAGAAGATCGGGTGGTTACCCTGGCCCTGGAGTCTTACCCGGAAATGGTAGAACTTTTTTCTTTACCTTCGGTGTTAAGTTCTGATTGTCATCTTAATACTAGATCAAAAAACATAAATTTACAATTAAAATTATGAATTATATTTCTGCAGAGGAAGCAGTATCAATAATCAATTCCAATGAAAGGGTATTCATTCATGGAGCAGCTGCTACACCCCAAAGATTGGTAGACGCTTTAACGGCTCGTCACACAGAATTACGGAATGTAGAAATAACGCATTTGCACACTGAAGGAAGTGCCCTTTATGCTGATTCAATATATTCTGATTCATTTTACGTAAACACTTTCTTTGTAGGAAAAAATATCAGGCAGAATATCAACGAAATGAATGTGCAATACATTCCAATGTTTCTGAGTGAAATTCCAAATTTCATGAAAAGCAAAAAATTTCCGATTGATACATCAATTGTCCAAGTTAGTCCACCGGACGTACATGGATTCTGTTCGTTAGGGGTGTCAGTTGATATTGCCAAAACAGCTTGTGATGTATCAAAAAAGATCATTGCAATGGTAAATCCTAATATGCCAAGAACGCTGGGAGATGGATTTATTCATTGTTCAAAGCTTACCGCAGCTGTTTATTCGGAGGATCCAATATTTGAATCAAGTATTGATCCAGTGAGCATCACTGAAGATTCAGTAGGTAGGAATGTGGCAGAATTAGTAGATGATGGAGCGTGCCTCCAAATGGGGATAGGAGCAATTCCTAATGCCGTTTTGCAATATCTCACTGATCGCAAAAATTTAGGAATTCATTCTGAAATGTTTTCAGATGGAATTCTTCCTTTAATAGAAGCAGGAATAATCAACGGTTCCCTTAAAACAAAGTACCCCAATAAAATAGTCAGTTCTTTCGCAATTGGGAGCAGAAAATTGTATGATTTCATGAATGATAATCCCCAGTTGGTTATGTTGAACATTTCATATGTCAATGATGCTTCTGTCATTTGCAAAAATTCAAAAGTTACAGCAATTAACAGTGCTATTGAAATTGATTTGACTGGTCAGATATGTTCTGACTCGATCGGAAGTGAAATTTATAGTGGTGTTGGTGGTCAGATGGACTTCATGCGTGGAGCTGCAATGAGTGAATACGGGAAACCCATAATTGCAATGGCATCTACAACCAGCAAAGGGGAATCTAAAATTGTACCAATCTTAAAACCTGGTGCTGGAGTAGTAACTACCAGAGCGCACGTGCAATACATCGTAACAGAGTTTGGAACAGTTGATCTTTACGGCAAGAATATCCTTCAACGGGCAAAGGCACTTATTAGTATTGCTCATCCTGATCACAGAGAGAAACTAGATAGAGAAGCATACGAATTATTTTATAAAAAACACTAAACACTTATTATCCTTCCATCTTCCATTTCGATTATTCGATGTGTCCTATTGGCGAATTCATTATCATGCGTTACAATTAACAATGATTGGTTATAAACTTCCGCTAATTCCTTGAATATATCAAATACAATTTCACCATTTTTCTTATCCAGATTGCCAGTCGGCTCATCGCCCATTATGATGAGTGGATCATTGATCAAGGCACGGGCTATTGCCACTCTTTGCTTTTGGCCACCTGAAAGTTGGTTTGCTTTTTTATTGCTTTCATTTTCTATTCCCAAGACTTTTAATTTCTCATAGGCCCTGTGTTCAACTTCTTGTTTAGAGTACTTAGAGAGTTTTAACCCTGGAAGCATAACATTTTTAAGGACTGTAAATTCATTTAATAAGTAATGAAATTGAAAAACAAATCCTATTTTTTCATTTCGGATTAATGCCAAATCAGCTTCCTTTTTGTCTTCTAAACTTACTTGGTCAATGAACAACTCACCTTCAAAATCAGTATCCATTGTGGAAAGAATGTACAACAATGTAGATTTGCCACAACCTGACTTACCAATAACTGAAACAAAATCTCCCTTAGATATTGAAAAGCTTATGTCATCTAAAACCTTGACTTTAACAGGGTCATGAAAATATTTGCTGATGTTCTTAGCTTCTAAAATGACATTATTGTTCATACTACTTCCCTCTTATTATGATCACAGGATCTATTTTACTTGCCTTTCGAGAAGGGAAATATCCAGCCAAATAAGTAGTAACAATTGAAAACACACCTCCAATCAGATAAAAATTAGGATTGTAGTTGATGGGATAGGTGGTAACAGTAGGCAAAGAAGCTGTATTGAAAGGTATTTGATCAATCAATAAAGATAAGCCAAATCCGAAAAGTAAACCCAATATGCCACCAAAAATACCTATACTCAAAGCAATGGTGATGAATATTTTATTTACATCTTTCCCAGAGAATCCAGTAGCTTTTAAAATGGCAATAGAATCCATTTTTTCATAAATCATCATATTCAGAATATTGTAAATCCCAAATCCGGCTACGATTAATAAGGTCACTCCTACTGCATATGATATCAAGGTTCTGACAAAGCTTCCTGTTTCAAATTGTGAATTTGCAGTTTGGATATCTACAGCCTCTAATTGAAATGTATTGGCATATTCCTTTGCCACAGCAGGTGCAATTAGAATATCTTTCAACTTCACTTGGATATCCGTAATATAATTTGCTGATGCACCCAAAAGCTTTTGAGTGGTTATGATTGATGCATAACTTTGAACTTTATCCAAGTCTTGCAATCCAGACTGGAACAAACCCACTACCTTCAATTGCGCCAGCTCGCCTTTGGTTGTAGTTACTTGAATTACATCTCCTATTTTAGCCAATATCTTATCAGCAACACCGACACCTAGTATTATACTATTGGGCGTATTTTTCAAGTCATAGTAATTGCCTTGAGTAACATAATCACTGAATTTAAAGAGTCGGTTCTCTGATTCAACTTCAATACCATTAATGACTCCAGTCAAATCAATAGCACCAACGTTGTAGAAAACTTGCGCATTTATTTTGGGTGCAAAACCTAAAACCCGATCGTCATGTCGGAGTGCGTCCATAATAGCATCACTATTGTATATCTCCAAACGATCATTCTTTGGCTTGATAGAGTTGATAAAATTATGAGCAGTTTTAAATTCGTCTGAAAGTTCAATAGCTTGTTGTTTGGAAGCCTGAATTTCATTGTAAAGTCTTACATGTGGTGTCCTATTGAGAATCAAGCCATCAAGCAAGTCATTCAATCCCGACATAAATCCCAACAATCCAATAAACATTGTTATGCTGAATGTAACACCAATTGCAGCAATCAGTGTTTGCTTCCACCTCGCCAACAGAAGTGACTTTGATATGCTGAATAAGAGATTAATTTGCATTGCTTGGTTTTTGTAACTCATCATTGGCTGAAATACCAGACAGAATCTCAATTTTTTGAAAGTCCTTTAACCCAGTAACCACTTTAATCAACTCTCCCTTTTTATTAACCACATTTGAATCATTCAGCAAGAAGTTTCTGGGAATAAGCATTGCCTTATCCTTTGATTGTAATAAAATATTCGCTTCGAAACTGATATTGGGATATAGCACTTCAGGAGCAGAAACAAATCTCCCCTCTACTTTAAATGTTTTGGTTCTCAAATTCATCAAAGGATTTATTTTTACTATTTCAGCCTCAAAAACTTTTCCTTTGTAGCTATCCAAATTCAAATACACTTTCATCCCCTTTCGGATTTTCAGAATATCATATTCATCAACTTCCATTTCTAATTCAAAATCAGTTATTCCACCAATCACACCTATTGCTGTTTGCGGATTCACTGTTTCACCTTTGGATTTGGTAAAGGCGTAAACAATTCCATCAACTTCACTTCTAATCTTAAAATCGTTCTCCAATGAATTGGTTAACTCTAAACTCTTCTTGGCTTGAGCAGCTGTAAAATTGACTTGGCGCTTTAAATCCTTATAACGAATAATTGAGGATAGGTAAGCATTCTTAGTATTTTGAAATGCAATTTCTCGCTGTTCAAATTCAACTTTTGAGCCTATTTTTTGATCCCATAAATTCTTCTGTCTGACATTTAATACAGAATCATTCAACATTTTATTCTTGGTCAACTGGATATTTGATAGAGCTTCATTCAATTTGCCTTGATTTGCATTAACATCAGTAAATTGCTGATTCAATATGGCATTATCCCTATTTAATTTTTGAATCTGGTTTGAAATAATCAATAGTAACTGACCTTTTTTGACTGTATCACCTTCGGCAACCAAAACCTGACTAACTATTCCTGATACTGGCGAATAGACATCATATTGATTTTGAGCCTTTACCACCCCAGATGCATAAACTGATTCTGAAATTGCCTGAACAATTGGCTTTATGGTTTCAACTTTACCTTTACAAGAACAAAGCATCAATAAAGGAATGCAATATTTTATATAATTCATAATTTCAAAATTAATTATAATATATAGACAACAGGAATAAATATTTTACAGTGTACTATTTAAAGTTCATCCCAAGATAGTAAATCCTTAACTGGAAATCACAAATACTCAACCTGGGATTCAAAAATTATTTGAGTCAAATATTTTAACAAGCTTATTGTTTTTGCATATAGTCATTCAAAACCTTTAGAACCAAAGGAGACTTTATCAATCTAAAATGACCATTATTGTGTGTTACATATAATTTTGAAGTTGGCCAACTTTTAACTACCTGCTCTGCTACTGAAATAGGAACCAGATTATCGTCCTGATCATGAAATAAGAGACCATTGACAGAATTAACATCTTTCATGAAATATTCAACACTCATCTGATCAGTTGTAAATCCACTTAAGTTAAAAATCATTTCGTCCAATTGTCTATAAACATTGTCATTCAGTTCCAGCAATTTGACAAAATTACCAAGTGCCAAGCGCGTGCTGGCTGGCTGTGCGAACATGACAATTGTTTTTAGTCCTGGCAAGCTCTTGTTTGCAAATGCGTAGCTAATTGCCAAGCCACCAAAAGAATGTGTCAAAACCAGATCGAACTCACCAAACTCTTTCCAAGCTGCTAGTATACAATCAGAGTATTCGACTACATTGGTTTTTTGACCTGAGGAAAGACCGTGTGCTGGAGCATCCAATCCAATCACAGTGTACCCATACTTTCTAAGTTCTGGCACCAAGGAACGCATTGCGGTAGATCTCGATTCCCATCCATGCAGTAAAAGGGCTTTTTTACTTCCACCCTCCCATTTGAATGTTGCAACTTGTTTATCACCAAGTGCAATAATCTGAAGCTTGGCTTCTTCCAGCAGCTGATCAGAGATCTTGTGCTGAGGCCTATTTCGTGGCTTAACAAAGGCCTGTAGAACCAATTTGGCAGTCAGCCTTGATGAAATTTTTGACAATAATTTCATTCCTATTATAATCCACTTTAGACCTGGTGGTTTTCCCAAGTGTACTTTTGACTCTTTGGTATTGGTGATACCATCCAAATAATAAATCCTCTCAGACAAATGTGGTTCAGACATGATGCAAAGATAATCTTAAGTTTATTGGCAATTAGACTTGATTATGACATTGATATGTAAAGAGTTGCTTAATTTTGGGGCATGGGAGAACTAAATACTGTTTACCTATTGCTGGGAAGCAATATGGGCGACAGACTTAATTACTTGTCGCAAGCCAGAGATGTGATAAAATCAAGCCTTGGTAATATTGTTTCTGAATCATCTATTTATGAAACTGAGCCTTGGCACACCAAAGATCAAGATACCTATTTGAATCAAGCCATAGAAGTTTTATCTGAACTAACAGCCACAAAATTTCATGAACTTTGCTTATCCATTGAAAAGCAGTTGGGAAGAACTGATCGCACACAGTGGGAGGAGCGTGAAATAGACATCGACATAATATTTTTTGGAGAGGAAGTTATCCAATCCGCATCATTAACTGTCCCTCATCCACGTATGCAGGAACGAAATTTTGTAATTTTGCCTTTGATGGAAATAGCTCCAGAATTTATGCACCCAATCTTGAAAAAGACTATAGAGGAGCTATATGAAGAAAGTAATGATGAAGCAGAAGTTTATTTATTTGAGGCTGAATGAAATCAACAATACCATATAGATATTTGGCTTTAGAAGGCAATATTGGTGCAGGAAAGACTAGCCTAGCTGAAATATTGAAGGAACATTATAATTGTCGACTCATTTTGGAGCAGTTTACTGACAATCCATTTCTTCCTTTCTTTTACCAAGATCCAGAGCGCTATGCCTTTCCGTTGGAATTATTTTTTATGACTGAACGGTACAAACAACTTACTACTACATTACCTCAGCATGAGTTATTCGCAGAACTTGCAATTGCTGATTACTCATTTATTAAGACTTTACTTTTTGCCAGGAATAATCTGCAGGACGAAGAATTCAGAATGTTCCAAAAGATGTTTCACACCCTGAACGCAGCATTGCCTAAGCCAGATATCATTTTCTATCTACACCGAAATGTTCCAAATTTGAAACAGCAGATAGACAAACGTGGCAGAGAATATGAGATGCAAATAGAACCTTCCTACCTACAAGCAATTCAAAACGCTTATTTTGAATATTTTAGAATTGAAACTTCAATACCCATTGTCATCATCGATGTTGAAAATATCAACTTCAAAGACAACAAAGCAGCTTTGGAGGATATCATGAATTGTTTGGAACGCAAATACTTGCCTGGTGTACACCAAGTAATATTATCGCGAAATTGACCTCAACAAACACTTATTTCATAAAATAAGTTAATAAGTATGCAGTTGCCAATCCCACATAATTGGCGAGGGCAATGCCTATCAAGCTCATTATCATTCCTGGTAACATTAAACTTTTCTCATTGAGGGATTTTACAATTTGACCTATGAATGCAGGTCCAAAAATTGTAGCTGTCGAGGAAAGGATAACATACTCACCTGGAATTTTAAGCCACCAGCTCATTGACAATTGAATTATAAGTATCAAAATGAGCATTACGCTTGTAAAAACTAAAATGTCCATACTACCGCTCAGAATTTCCCTAAAATCTGCTAGAAGTCCAATTCCTAAACTAAATACCAGTAGCAAATAGTGACCTAGGCTTTCTGCTGCTTTTAGCCCTGAGAAAAACTTTACTTTTGAAAGCAATAAACTCAAGCTCGTAATTAATATGATAATAAACGTAGGAGCCTTGATATTTCCCCAGATGACAAAAGCCAAACCAAGCGTAAACAGCAAGACAAGAATAGACGCACCAAGAGCTTTTATAAAGTCATAAAATTCAGGTTGAGAAATTTTAGTATTCAATATTGCATCGTCATCAATAGAAGACTCGATCTTCAATCTTGGCAGGAAATAGGAATAACATTTCTTGCCAATAGAAAGCAAAAACAAAAGGTACAGTCCAGCAGCAACAATCTCAGCAGCATTTAAAAGCAAAAAGATTTTTTCATTGGCATTCAGTGCGATCCCTACAGATTGCATATTGGCGGTACCACCCACATATATACCCATAAGCATTCCTGTCATGGTTGGCACATCTTTGAACTCACGAAAAATGAATGCCGTCAACAAGCCACCCAATATAGCTGCAACAATCGCTATAAAAAGTGATTTGTTCGCAAGTTTGCTCAACTTAGACCAATTGGATAGTTGAACACCAAATAGCAATAAGGGAATTGCAATGATGACTGAAGACTCGTAAGTCTTGGTAATAACATTTGTATCAAGGCTTACTAGTCGCAAATTTGCAATGAGTATTCCAACGGCGTAACATATAAATACAGGACTTAAATGTCTAAATATCTTGAAATTATTACAAAGCCAATGCGTTAATAATGGAAAAGTGACACAAAAAACAAGCTCTAGAGCACCATTCATACTATCTTAATTTGATGCCAAGATAGAAAAACTGAGGAACTTGAATTCGCATTAATCCAATTTCACAGACACTGGCATCAACATTTGGGGCCCATGCATTTTTTGTAAACGAACCAATTGTTCAACATAGACAAAATAGGAACCTAGCTTGGCTTTAATAGCAGCTTCCTCCTTGTTCTCTTGGTTTCCTGAAAATTCATCCATGATCAATTGGAAAGGATCTTTAATTTTAGGATAGTCTGTTGTACGGTATTTATTCAGCTTAGCAAGCTTAGCAGCTGAAGCAATTGCTTGATCCAATCCGCCAATTTTGTCAACTAATCCAACACGAAGAGCGTCTTTTCCAGTCCAAACGCGACCTTGGGCTATTTCGTTCACTTTCTCAATCGGCATTTTTCGAGCCACTGAAACTCGAGATAAAAACTGTTGATAAACGCGCTCTGTGCTATTTTGAATGATATTGGCTTCAGCTTTTCCATGAGGAAAATAAGCGCCAAATCCTGTTGAGAAAGTTCCGGTTTTGACAGTATCATAGGAAATTCCCAACTTCTCTTTCATGAGAATTTCTGTGTTCGGGTACAACGAGAATACACCAATTGAACCAGTTATTGTAACAGCATCAGCAAAAATACTGTCAGCAGCACAACTAATGTAATATCCTCCTGAAGCAGCATAATCTCCCATACTCACCACAACTGGAATTCCATTAGCCTTACATTTTTCTATTTCATGCAATATACTTTCAGAAGCAACTGCACTACCACCAGGAGAATTAACCCTTAACACAATAGCCTTAATGGTTTTATCTTTTGCAATTTTTTGAAATATCGCTGAATACACTTTAGAAGAAATGGTCCCATAATCAGCTTTGCCGTCAACGATATCACCTTCAGCATAAACAATTGCAATTTTATCCTTTGTGCTATAGTCCTTCTTGTCTTCAACTTTACCAACATAATCATTGAGATCAATTTTATTTAACTTATCATCCTTTTTGAGTCCAAGCTTTTTTCTGATTTCATCTGACATATCCGACGAAAAACCAACCTGATCGATTATACCTGCATTCAAAGCTGATTCAGCATTTTGGCCATCGTAGCTATTGATTGAAGTTCTGACTTGTAATTCAGTTAATTTTCTACCCTTTGCAATATGCGAAATCATTTCATCATTCAAATCAGTTAGAAACTCACGCACTTGATATTTATTTTCATCACTCATTTTATACAGTCTGAATGGTTCAGTTGCGCTTTTGAACTTACCCGCATAATAGACTTGTGCTTTTACACCAATTTTATCCATCAAACCTTTAAAAAACGGCAATGTAGAGCTTAAGCCCTTCAAATCAACCATTCCCAGAGGATGCAAATACATTTTATCAGCAACGCTCGATATGAAATATTTGCCTTGAGAATAAGCGTCAGCATAAGCCATTACAAATTTGCCAGACTTTTTGAAATTCTCAATTTCAGCTCTTATCACACTGGCAGTAGCAAAACCCATTCCGCCACCTTGTAAGTTCATTACTATTCCTTTGATGTTTTTATCAGTAGTAGCATGTCTGATTGCATCTTGGATAGCAGTTAAACCAGGGGCTTCATTGTCAGATTTTGAAAAACCACTGAATTCAAAAGCTTTATTATTGGATTTCTCAGGTATTGACTTATCTAATTTTATCTCAATAATGCTATTTGGTTTAAGATCAACTACGTCTTTACCGGAAGAGAATGAGCTTGCTCCAATTATTGAAACAACGATAACGAATAGTACCACAAAAAGCACCATTCCTAAACAAGAGGCAAAAACAAATTTGAAAAATTGTCGCATTTATTGTAATGTTTAAATAAAAATGAATTGATACAAAAGTAGTGCTTTATTTACCGAAGCGGCAAAAGCAATGGATAAATGACCACAATTAATCGCTCAATGAATATGATATTGCATTTGAGGCAATGTTTGATGAATAAAAAGCATCTTAGGTTATACCAATTAAAAAAATTATTACTACTTTTGATAGTTGTGAAATAAACATTGCATGCTCAAAGAAATCTCTCTAAACCGCCTATCCATTTTTATTGTTTTGCTTCTGATATCCTGCAACTTTGCACTATCGGCCCAAACAATCTCTGTTACTTCTGGTGCTTTTCCTCCCATCGACTTGATAAAGAACGTGTTTTTAGGAGATGGTGTAGAAGTTACCAGTGTCACATATGATGGAACGAATCCTGCAGTTGGGTTCTTTACAAACGGCCTAAACGACATAAACATCGATAAAGGAATTGTAATGTCAACTGGAAATGTTATCAATGCTGGAACTGCCAATACCTCTGGAAGTACAACGGGCGCAACCTCAGGAACTAATTTTACTGATGCTGATTTGAGTATCATTACAGGTGGAACTGGCGTTCTTGACATTGCACGTTATATTATAAAGTTCAAACCTACTTCAGACACACTTCGATTTAAATATGTTTTTGGCTCGGAGGAATATCCGGAATATACCTGCTCTCCCTTTAATGATGTATTTGGGTTTTTTATTTCTGGCCCAGGAATTAGTGGTCCTTATTCCAATAACGCCATCAATCTGGCTCTGATACCTGAACCTTCTGATCCTTCTGGATTAACATTCACGGGGCAGCCAGTTTCCATAAACAATGTGCACAATGGTAACCCAAGTAACGCCAGTTGTACACCTATCTTTCCGATGTATTACAACGACAAAATAGGAAGCACCTCAATTACTTATGATGGTGTTTTGGATGTTTTTATAGCACAGGTAATTGTAATACCATGTGAAGAATATGAGATCAAGTTGGTTATTGCCGATAAGGGCGATGCTGCTTGGGATTCTGTAGTGTTTCTTGAAGCAAAAAGTTTTGGAACGGGAAGTGTCAGAGTTGCTACTGTCACTACGAGTCTCGATGGAGCGGTTGCCGAAGGATGCGATCCGGGTAAGATCAGCTTTCAGCTTCCTGGCCCTACGAATGTAAATGTTCCGATAGATTACAAAATAATAGGGACAGCTATCAATGGTGTAGACTATGATTTTATACCAGATAATCAATTTATCCCAATCGGAGATAGCGTTCTTATTCTGAATATCAACTCAATAGCAGATGGTTTACCTGAAGGAACTGAGTATGTAGCTTTTGATATTCAAAGAGACATTTGTAATAGAGATACTTTTTATATTTTTATTAAAGATCGAATTATTTCGCCACCTATTTTACCGGACAGTTCAAATATATGTCCATTAGATTCAGTAGAGTTAGACGGAACCCTTCCAATCGTTTTGCCTCCCGAGCAAACATTTATCAACAACATTGAAACTATAATAGCTGATCCAGACACCTTTGGCGGTCAAGGCATCCCTACTTTCTCTGATATTCTGGTATCAGGAGTTGCACCAACCAAGCTCCTCCCCAATATGATATCAAAAATTTGTATCAATGTTCAACATAATTGGCTTGATGATCTTGATATTTTTCTGATATCTCCTGGAGGACAGTTTTTAGAATTAACTACCGATAATGGCAGAGACGGAAACAATTATACCAATACTTGTTTCACACCAAAATCCACACAGCCAATAGATTACAACAATAAATTTGGTGCGCCCGCTATTTATACTCCATTTACAGGTTTATTCTTGCCAGAAGGTTTATGGTTGGATCTTGTTGGAAATGGGGAAAACCCAACCAACGGAACATGGCGCTTGGTTTTGATCGATGACACCAAATCTTTTATTGGAAAATTGTTGGATTGGTCTATTACTTTCAGACCACTTTATGACCTGAGTTATCAATGGTCTCCAGACACCTTAACCGCATGTCCAACTTGCCCAATAACTGACATTACAAGTCCAGACAGCAAGGACTTCATCCTTAAAGTAACGGACACATATGGTTGCATTGTTTCGGATACGAGTTTTTTAAATGTACTTGAAGTTCCCGCAGCACCTGATGTGAAATGTGGCACTACAACAAATACCCAAGTGGATTTCATTTGGGATCCAGTTCCAGATGCAATTGGTTATTTGGTCAGTACCAATGGAAACAACTGGGTGTCGCCTTTACCTGGGCCATTAATACATTCCATCACTGGACTATCCACAGGCCAATCTGTAACCTTGTATGTTCAAAGCACCGGTTTTTGTGGTGGAAAAATTGATACTTTGGTATGCAAAACAGCAGATTGTGTTACTCCAGTAGCTAATATTGCTTCTATCCAACCAGTAGTCTGTTTTGGAGAATCCAACGGGTCCATTGACCTTGATGCAACTGGGGCTAACCCTCCATTCGATTTCTCGGTTTTGGCCACCAATAATGCAAGTGGACAGTTCACGGGATTGGCTGCAGGCAATTATCAAGCAATTATTTCCGATGCATTTGGATGTAACGCAAGCTTCAATTTCACGATAACACAACCTGATCAGCTTATTTCAAGTCCACTATTGGTTGATTCTGTTCAATGCTTTGGGGCAAGCAACGGGATTGCAACTTCAACGATAACAGGTGGAGCTGGAGCATACAATTTCAATTGGTCTAACGGCACTACTGATTCTTTGGCTACAAATCTCGCTAATGGAGTCAGCTTTGTTACCATAACTGATGGAAACGGTTGTAAAGTGATTTCAAGCATTAATATACTCCAACCACTACCGGTATCAAGCACTACCACTAATGTGAACAATTTATGTTTCGGAAATTCTATCGGAGAAATCACAGTAAACCCTACTGGAGGAACTGCACCATTTACCTACTTTTGGGATAATAATGCCAGCAACCAAAACACAAAAACAGCTACGAACCTAAGTAATGGGGTATATTTTGTAACCATTACTGATGCCAATGCTTGTACCAATGTTCAATCTGCTAGTATTTCAAGCCCTACTAATTTAACATTAAATGTATCGGGAACTGATGTTACCTGCTTTGGTGGAAGCGATGGCACAGCAACAGCAAGTCCTTTTGGTGGAACTTTGCCTTACACCTATACTTGGTCAGGAACAAATCAAACAACACAAACAGTTACTGGAATTGGAACCGGCACCATATACGTAACAGTCACGGATGGAGGAGCTTGTATTGCGATAGATAGCGTAACTTTAACTTCGCCACCTAAATTAATAGGGTCAGCACAAACAATTGATGCCCAATGCTTTGGAGCAAAGGATGGCACTATTCAAATTACCGCTTTTGGAGGATCACCTGGTTACACTTATTTTTGGAGTGACACTGGTTTAGGCCCTGCCAACAGATCAGATTTTGCAGCAGGCACTTATGATGTAACAATAACAGATTCTAAAAATTGCACAGAAATCATTAAAGGAATTGTTGTTGGCTCACCATTGGTTGCCAACTTGACCATTGCATCTACAGATGCCACATGCTTTGGATCAGAAAATGGAACCGCAACAGCAATTGTTTCAGGTGGAAATGGCGGCTGGACCTATCTGTGGGACGATCCATTAGCTCAAGACCTTCCGACTGCCTCATTCTTAGGAGCAGGATTGTATGATGTTACAGTAACTGATTCAAAAGGATGTACACTTACACAATCTGTTACCATTCTGCAGCCAAGTGAAATTCTGATCAATCCACTCGTTACCAATGTCAATTGCAATGGCGCCAACACGGGTAGTATTGTTACCAACGCCTCTGGTGGAACAGGAGCGTTTAGCTACAATTGGTCGCCGAATACTATAATTAGTGCCAATGCGAGCAATCTAATTGCGGGAACCTATGACCTCACCATTACCGATGCCAATAACTGTCTTTTCTTTGAGACCTTTATAATTGCCGAACCGAATCCTATTGTTATAAATTTTGACATCGGAAATGTTGATTGCAATGGCAATTTCAATGGAGAAGCTACAGCCATTGTTAATGGAGGAAATGCACCATATACTTATAAGTGGAGTGATCCCCAAGGCCAAACGACTGTTAAAGTTACAGGGCTGTCACCTGGTATCTATTTTATTACTGTTACAGATGCTTCAGGATGCACTAGACAAGCTACTTTTGACATTTCTTCACCTACTCCAATATTGGTACAATTGACGCCATTTGATGTTACCTGCTTTGGAGGCAGTAATGGTTCAATCGGGGTAACAACCAACGGTGGTGTAACTCCTTACACTTACATCTGGTCAACAGGCGAAACATTTGGAGCAATCAATAATCTGACTGCTGGCACCTATTTCATTACAGTTAGTGATGCTGCAGGTTGTGAAGTAGTAAAATCAACTGTTGTCAATGAACCCATTGAAATTTCAATTACTGGAGTCATTACACCAATAACCTGTCCTGAATCAACGGATGGTACTATATCATTGGCCATCTCAGGCGGATTTTCACCTTACGACGTAATGTGGAGTACGGGCGAAACTTTCCCTGCCCTCATCGGTAAAGGTCCAGGCACTTACACAGCATTGTTAAAAGATGCCAAAGGCTGTGTCAAAACTGCTTCATTCACAATAGCCTCTCTTCAAGCTATTGATATTTTATTCAGCATAAAAGATATTTCATGCAAAGGAAAGGCTGACGGAGCAATAACAGCCCTAGCCTCAGGAGGAAATGGTGGATTCCAATATAACTGGTTATCATCTACTGGACCGTCCATTACCAATCTTCCTCCGGGCACATACATAGTAACAGTTACAGATCAAAAGTCTTGTGTTTACCTTGAAGCAATTACCATAACTGAACCTGACAGTTCCCTAAGTGGAGTAGTATTTGGTGTTGATGTAGAATGCTTTGGAGAAACAACAGGTCAGATAGTATTTCTTGCAAATGGTGGCACCCCGCCTTTCATGTATTCAGTCGATAGCATAAATTTTATCAACAATAGTATAGAAATTGGTTTGGAAGCTGGTGTTTACAATTGCTTTATTGTAGATGCTAATGGTTGTTCAATTAACGCTGGCATTGCTACAATCAATGAACCACCACCATTTACAGTTAGCCTTGGTCCTGATGTCATCATAAAATTAAGAGAAACAACTTCATTGAATGCAATTGTGACCAATGGCGTTGGTATCATCAACTACGAATGGGTAGTCTATGACACTTCGCTCTTAAGTTGCTTCAATTGCCCTAATCCAGCAGTCGACACGTTCTTCGATGCAACACAATTCAAGGTGATTGTCACGGATGAAAATGGCTGCAGCGCTTCAGATATTGTCTTGATCACCATTGATAAAACCCGAAAAGTATTCGTGCCAACAGGTTTTACCCCTAATGGTGATGATGTGAACGATTTTGTTATCACACTGGGTGAAAAAGACGCATTCGTGAAGATTTTCCGAATCTTTGACCCATGGGGTGAAATGGTTTTTGAGGCTGTAGATTTCTTTGTAGGTGATCCAACAATCAGATGGGACGGAGCATATAAAGGCAAGGCTATGAATCCAGCTACCTTTGTTTGGTATATGGAAGTGACCTACGTTGATGGCGAAGAAGAAATATTAAAAGGAAGTACTACCCTACTTCGATAATGAGCAATTAATATCAAACAAAAGGATCCATGAATTTATTTTGGGATCCTTTTTTTATTTATTGTTGGTTGGAGCTTTAGTTTTACTGAATAAATGATATCTGGACAATCAGCTCAATCTCCAACCAAATTGACCCACTTGGACATGATTGAACCAAGGAAGCGCTGGTTCATTGTTTTGTGCTATTATTTGGTCTAAGCTTTGGGGGAATAAGTCACTTTGATTTCCAGGTTTCCGATGATGTATTTACCCAATGATTGGTAATTTTTATGTCAATAGTGAGTTTAGAATCACACTACAAAATTCGAAAGCCCGCTAAGCTATACCAAAATTTAAAGTATAGTTATAGATAGGTTGAGGATTGGTGCTTGCAGGAGGTGTCGATTTTCATCATCAAGATAACTATTGGGATTTATACGAAGAACCAATGTAATTTGAACCATAAAAACTTTCATAAAGTGCAATGGGCCGCCAATTTCTTAAATGCTTTATCTTCGTTATTTTGTTCTGTCCTTCGAATGTCTGTCGTTGTGCGGTTAGTTTGCCATTCTCTTTTGAAGCTTTGGTCTGTGCTTGGACTTGGGCGGCTTTCAAATGTGTGTGCTTTTGTGTGTAGGTTTCTCATGCTAATAATTTCTCCAATTTCATTTTCCACTTTGCCCAGTCTTTCATTTCTTTGGTTTGTAAATCTATAAATTTCTGTGTGTGGTCGTGATGAATCAAGTGACAAAGTTCGTGTATAATTACATATTCTATGCAAGCTTTCGGTGCCTTGATCAATTCAGGATTCAAAATAATTTTCCCTTTAGGTGTACAACTTCCCCAACGTGTAGGCATTTCTCTAATTGATATTTGACAATTAACAATTGATAGTTTATGCCGAATTATAAAATCATTAATCAGTGGTAATGCAATTTCATTGAACTTTTCATTTGCCTTTTTGCGATACCATTCTGTCACTATTTGTTTGACATTTTTTTTATCACTGGTATAAACCAGTAGATGACCACCTTTTATTTTTACTCTTGTATCATTCCCCATTATCAATTCTCCATTATCAATTGTCAAAAGGTATTGTCTTCCTAAATACAAATGTGTTTCGCCTCCTATAAATTTACGTGCAGGTGTTTTCGGATGAAACGAAAGAAAGAAACTTTGTTGTCGAATTATCCAAGGTGCTTTTTTCCGCAACTTCTCTTTTATTTTTTCCATTGAGGTGTCAATGGGTGCTTTAACCAAAACACTTAATTCAGGTGTAACGGTTATACCAAAAGATTTACGGTTTGAATATTCCAAACTGAAATCAATTTTCTTACTGCCAAATT
>Ga0105044_10000331_pt1 | contig 57166 bp, 54 predicted proteins | sample MAT01_FD_78092 | JGI IMG/M metagenome (GOLD analysis project Ga0105044, IMG submission 78092) | Freshwater microbial communities from Lake Fryxell liftoff mats and glacier meltwater in Antarctica - MAT-01 | ecosystem: Environmental > Aquatic > Freshwater > Ice > Liftoff microbial mat | place...
AGCGGTGAGTTTATACAACCACCGCCGACCCCATACGTCGCTGGGAATGCGAACACCGGACAAAGTCCACAGCCAGGGATATTAAACCCGGGCCTTGTTCCCCCGCCCAGCGCTTCGTTCAGTTTCGCTACGCTCACTTTCACTCCGCGCTGGGCGGGGGAACAGCCCAAATCCCCCACCAGGCCATGGGGAAGCTAAGAGGAAAGTGACCAATCCTTTTCAGGACTTGACCGTCCGGGAACTCTTGGATTCACAGGCATTCAACATCCTTACGTCGGGGCACTGCGGATTCGCCGCCGGGTGATCCCCGGAGCCTCGGGACTGACCTGAGATAAGCACTCCACTCCTGTCTACCAAAACCACGTCAGAGAAGCAGCACATCAAGTTTCACAAAGACGGTAACATTTGGGCCCGAGGACAGACGAAGGACGGAATCCCCACGGGCTACTGGGAATGGTTCCGATTAGATGGGACGAAGATGCGCTCGGCAAACTTCGCGAACGGTGAAAAGGTCGGCGAGTGGACCACCTACGACCAGAAGGGGCAGATCTACAAGGTGACCCGGGTGAAACCGAAAATAATAAAAGAGAACTAAGAGCCTGGTGAACCGCGAATAGCCCGCCTGGGGCCTGGAATCAGCATCGGCCCAGAGAGATTGGTTCGCAGGGTTAGCCGGCATTCAACACTCCAACAGAAGAAACACACTATGGAACTCGGTACGTTTTCGGTCAGTCTGACAGTCAAGGACCTCGAAACCTCACGCATGTTCTACGAGAAGTTCGGCTTCCAGGTGTTCGCCGGGGAGGCCTCCCAGAACTGGCTAATCCTGAAGAACGGCATTCACACGATTGGACTTTTTCAGGGAATGTTCGAAAGAAACATCCTCACTTTCAACCCGGGCTGGGACAGCAACGCCCAGAAATTGGACACCTTCACCGACGTCCGCGAGTTGCAGCGCCAACTCAAGGTCCAAGGTGTGGAATTCCTGCAACAGGCCGACGAAGGCACAATGGGCCCCGCTAGCTTCATCGCTCTGGACCCGGATGGAAATCCAATCCTGGTGGACCAACACGTGTGACCCTGCAAATTCATTCATCGCGGGGCTTCTTCCGGGTTCGATCACCCTTTCGTCGGCGAACCGCGTCGCGGAGAAGATACTCAATCTGCCCGTTAACACTGCGCAATTCATCCTGCGCCCAAGACTCAATCTCTCGCCAGAGTTCGGGATCCATTCTCACCAGGAAGGCTTTTCGTTCCTCAGCAGCCATGCGTTAACGGGATGATGATGATGGAGAGCGTCGGACGTCCGCCGGCGAATCCAGGTCGGAGACAAGCCCAGCGAATTCGATTAGCGCTCGAGGGTTCACCGGGGTCACGTGTGCAAGGTGCCGGCATTCACCACCGGCCAAATTGCCGGGCGATGATTCATCGGAAGATGACCGATCTGAGTTCCCCGTTCTGGCGACCGAGGACGCACCGATAAGATCCGCGATTGACTCGCTCGATCCCGACCGATTACTGACTGCATGCCATCCACCCCGAAACGGCGTTCCCCTGCCCCCCGCAACCCGCGCATTCCCAAAACGCGTCCGAAAGTTCCCAAAGCGCTCAAGACTCCCCAGTTCTCCCCGCCCGAACGCGGCCCTACTCCCGCTGAACGTCTCCTGGTGGCCTACGCCTCGGGCCAACGCGATCCTGGCTTGGAGAACTACCTCGCCATCATGACCGAGTTGGGTCATGAGGTCTTGGAAATGGAGGTATCCGACCCCGCGCCTGCCGCGGCTCGAGAGGAGATTCGGAGCCACCCGGAGATTCGATCGGGAAGTATCGGCGGCCTCATTCTATCGGGTCGAGGAATCCAACCGTTCCCCTTCGAACCACGTTCCGACAGTGGCCCCTTGCCTGATTTTTCAGATCTGCCCTTTGGTTCGGATTTCCGCGGGTTCAATGATGGAACCAACCCGTTGGTCGCTGCTGATTTGGCCCGAATCTTGGGAACGGAAACCGAAAGCTATCGCCAACCGCAATGGGTGAGCCGGATCTTCACCTTCAATTCCACATTCCTGGAGAATCTCCGCACCACCCTCCCGCCTCAGATCAACAATTTGCTCATCGTCAATGCAGATCCCAATTCGGATGAACCCACGATTCAAGAGCGGTGGCGTCAGCGGTACTCCCTACTGACCGCCGGGCAAAATGCCCGGTTTGCCTTTCGCGGCTTGGACTTTGCCGAAGAAGCGGTGCTCCCGTTTCTCGAAACAAATCTGGCAAACTCGACCTTCCTCTCGCTGACCGATCACGGGAACAGCACGAATCTGGAAAACCTTCCCGGCATGCGCAATGGGGCTCCTCAATTGCCAAACCTGCCGGATTTCGTGGAACTGGCTGCCTGCGCCACGGGTCGATGGATCGATGATGCGGCTCTCCCCATGATCAAAGGGCTCGCCGAAACCTCGTTGGAACGTGGCGCTCTGGCGGTTATTGCGCCCCAGTGTTTGCTCGCCTGGAATTTCGTTAAAGGCAGCGTCGGCCGTCCCCAGCGCTACGATCCTTTGACCGATCGGTTCGATCAGGAAATTCACAATGTGGCGCCCTGGCTCGACGTCTGGCCCCGACAACGAAGCCTCGGCCAGGCCCTCCGGTTCAGTTTGACGGAGACCTTTGCCTTCCTCCACGAGTCCGCTTACTTCGACAAAGGGTACCTGATGCACCAGGTCTTGTGCGGGCACAGTCTGTTCGGGGACGGCACCTTAGAATTCCGAAGCACCTAAGGGCCTATTTTACAACAGGCTCTAAGACTGAGGGGATGGATCGGGACACGAGTGAGGCAGAAGGGGGCAACATGCCTTCTTGGCAGCGGGCCGGCCGGCGAACCACTCTCGCGCCCTCATGAACCTTCGACCGCTCGGCCAATCTCCCCTGCATGTCTCCTCTTTAGCGTATGGGGGTTGGCGTTTGGCGGGTTCCGAGGGCAGCCCGGCGGCCACCACCAGCCAACCAGGAATTCGTGCGATTCAAGCCGCCGTGGAGGCTGGCTTCACGTTCTTCGATTTTGCAGATATTTATGGCGGCGGTCGCTGCGAGAGCATTTTTGGCGAGGCGCTGCGCGAATCACCCGACTTGCGGAGCCGGTTAATCATCGCCACCAAGTGCGGCATTCGGCGCCCCGCCGACCCAACTCCAGACGCGCCTTATCGCTACGACTCCAGCCGGGAACATTTGATCAGCTCCGTGGAAGGCTCCATTAAGCGGATGGGAATCGAACAGATCGACCTGCTGATGTTACACCGACCGGATTACCTGATGGACCCCACAGAGGTCGCCGGGGCGTTCTACGACTTGAGGCAGGCGGGTAAGGTCCGGGAATTCGGGGTCAGCAACTTCCGGCCCTCCCAATTGACGGCCCTGCAGAAGGCCTGCCCTTGGCCCCTGAGTGTGCAGCAAGTCGAGATCAGCCTCCTGAAGACGGACACCCTCGACGACGGGACGCTGGACCAGTGTTTAACCGAAGGCATTACGCCCATGGCCTGGAGTCCGCTCGCCCGCGGGGCCTTGGTTCAAGAGCCAGAAGGAATGCCGGAGCTCGCTTCCGCTCCGCGGGTGGCCGTCGGTCGGGTATTGGAGGAATTGGCGCACCAGTACGGAGTCAGCCGAGGCGTTATCGCGCTGGCCTGGCTGATGAAGCATCCGGCGCGGATCCTCCCCATCATAGGCAGCGCCAATCCTGACCGTATCGCCGAACTGGCCCGATCGGGTTCCATTTCGCTGAGTCGCGAGGAGTGGTATCGATTGCTGGAGGCTTCCCGCGGGGGACGGTTGCCCTGAAAGGAAAGAGATTCCGGGATCTTCGGCCAATTCCCGATCAGATCCGCGGGTATTCGTAATTCTGGCCAGTTCGGCATTGCAGGAAGGCCCTTGCCAGCGTACCTGATTGTCATGGACACCTTGGTGGTGGGCCTTCTTGGATCCCTCGGTTTTGTACTCGGACTCGCGTTCGCGTTCTTCGTCATTTACCGACACCATTTACGGCGTCTGCGCCGCGCTAACCGCCAGCGAGACCCTTTGAGCAATTCCACCCCGGCCCGGCGGCGCCCGCTTCCCTTTCACGTGCCGCCCCGGTGGCTGGCCATCCGAACCACCAACACCGCTCTAGTCCGGTCCGTCCTGGCGCCCAATCCGGTTCCCATCACGCCATGGTCGGAAGCGCTCGCCCGCTGTCGCGAACCCGCCTGGTTTGTTTCCCCTCCGGTCGACGGTTGGACCCTCGTGGTCGGTGGCCGATTGCCCGAAGCAGGTCAGGATGTCGACCTCCTCTTCCGCTTTCTCACGCAACTCAGCCGCGAACTGGGTGAAGCCCATTTTTACAGTGCGGATCGCGTACTGAACTTCCATTCCTGGGCGCGCTTGGACGATGGACGGGTCACCCGGGCCTATGCTTGGGCCGGCGAAACCCTCTGGAATGAAGGCCGTCCGACCTTGGAAGAACGCTTGTTGGGCCTGCATTGCCGTGCGTACGGAGAAGAGCCGGAACCGATTCGTTACGGGGATGTACCTCCGGAATTGCACAATACCGAACGCGTCATCCTTCTAGCCCGCCGCTGGAGCATTGATCCCATCGCCGCCAGCGAAATTCTGCTCCATCAGGAGACGGTCGAGTCGGGCAACGAGGATGAAGCGCGGGAATGACGGGCAGAACTGCCCTATGGGTGCGTCGGAAAACCAGGTTAGGTCCCGGGTCGAACTGGATTAATTCCCGTGAATCGATATCCAGCGCTGGAATGCCTCGGTCTATTCGTTACGGTCCGACCCGTGTTTGCCGCCATTTCCGCCTGGCACTGGCTTGCCTTCATGGCATTTGTCCTGATTGCCCTGGCGCTTGACCTCGGCGTCTTCCATCGCCAGAGCCGTCAGATTCATTTTCGGGAAGCGCTCGCCTGGACCACCATCTGGGTGGTCTCTGCCCTCGCCTTTGCGCTGCTCGCAGCGCCCTGGCTGATCTCCGGCTGGACGAGTCACCAGACGACCACCTTCCTCACCGGCTACGTGGTCGAGTTGTCCCTCTCCATGGACAACGTGTTCGTCATCGCGTTGATCTTTCAGTATTTCGCGGTTCCCGCCGCTTGGCAGCATCGGGTGCTGTTCTGGGGAATCCTGGGCGCTTTGATGATGCGCGGAGTAATGATTCTTGCCGGGGCCGCCCTGATTCATCGCTTCCAGTGGACCCTGTACATCATGGGAGCGTTCTTGCTCTACACCGGATTCAAAATGCTACGGGCGGGCGCCAGCGAAGACTCAATCCAACCCGAACACAATCCCGTGGTCCGGTTGGTCCGAAGATTCTTCCCTCTCTCACCCAATTTTGACGGCGAGAATTTCACGACCGTGCATAACGGCCGGCGGATGCTCACACCGTTGGCCTTGGTCTTGATCATGGTCGAAACTACGGATGTGGTGTTTGCCTTAGATTCGATTCCGGCAATCTTCGGCGTCACCAAAGACGCCTTTATCGTTTTCACTTCAAACGTCTTCGCCATTCTGGGCCTGCGCTCGCTCTATTTCGTTTTAGCGAGCCTGATGGGCTACTTTCGGTTGCTCAAGTATGGGCTCGCCATTGTACTCATGTTCATCGGGCTCAAAATGCTGGCGGATCATTGGCTGAAACTCTGGTTGGGCGAATATCTGACCAATGTGTCGCTGGGCTTCGTGGTGGGAACCATCCTCACGTCCATGTTGGCTTCGGTGCTGATGGGGGTGCGTGAACCGCCGAATTCGGAAAACAATTCTCCATGAGCGTTGCGCCCGTCCGCACTCCACCCGCGCCCTTCAATCCGGGTGAACCGCGGCCTGGCTTCGTTCCGCTATCCGATCAATTGCTGGGAATTATCAATTCCCACGACGGAACTGACCTAACTCTGAATCAACTCTTGGCCCGCACCAGCGACCGAGGTCCGTACGGACTGATCATCCTTCTCTGTCTGCCATTCATGACGCCGGTTTCACTTCCCGGGGTGAGCAATGTCTTCGGAGTCGTCATCATTTTACTGGCCTGGCGCATTTTTCATGGCCAACCCGCCCGCCTGCCCCGCCTAATCGGCGAACGCAGCATCGAAGGGAAAATCCTGGCCAAGGTGATTCGCGCCAGTATTCGGGTGCTCCGGTTCATTGAGCGCCTGACCAAACCCCGCGGGCCCGCCTGGGTTCGCAGCGCCCAGGCACGCCGATTGAATGCCGGGGTCCTGATTTTCGGCGGTCTAGTCCTGGCCGCCCCCATTCCTCCGATCATCCCCTTCTCCAACCTCACTCCAGCCGTGGGCATTATCCTGATCGCGGCTTCCATGATGGAAGAGGACGGGCTGGTCATCTGGTTCGGCTATGGCGCCACGCTCGCCGCCGCCGCCTACATCGGCACGCTGATCGTCGTGCAATTTGCTTTAATCATCAATCTCTGGCACCGCTTCTCGGGTCCCGTCACTGGGTTCTTCCGCGGTCTCTTCTCATGAAGTACCGCTGGTCCGTCGCCGAACCGAATCCCCTGCTCACCCGCCCCCTCGAAACCGCTCTCGGTATCAGTCCGCTCCTGGCCCATTGCCTGGTTCAGCGCAATCTAACCGATCCGCCAGCCGCCCGGGTTTTCCTCGAACCCCGTCTCAAATCGCTTTCCGATCCGTTCCTCCTGCCCAACATGGACCGGGCCGTCGACCGACTGTTCACCGCCCGGGCCAACGGCGAACGGTTCGTCATTTTTGGCGATTACGACGTCGACGGAGTCACCTCCACCACCCTGCTGGAAAGCAGTCTGATCAGCCTCGGCTGGCAGGTTGCACACTACCTTCCCCACCGCATGGACGAGGGTTACGGGCTCAGCCAGGCGGGCGTCGAAAACTGCCTGGCCCGGTTCCCGGTCTCTCTCTTGCTCGCCGTCGATTGCGGTTCGACCGCGGCGGATCAGATCGGATGGCTGCAGGCACGGGGCGTCGACGTGATCGTGCTGGATCATCATCAAGTCAGCTCTCCAGCCCCGGCCGCGGTTGCCTTAGTGAACCCGCAACTCGCCCCGGACGACGCGAATCATCCCCGCGGCCTCTGTTCAGTCGCCTTGGCCTTCAAACTCTTGCACGCCGTACTTCGGCGCGGTCGGGAATTGGGTCACGATGGATTCATCCGCTTCGACCTCAAACCGCTGCTGGACTTGGTCGCGCTGGGCACGATCGCCGATCTCGTTCCCTTGCGCGGGGAAAATCGAATCCTGGTCACAGCCGGTCTGAAACGCCTCGAATCTACCACGCGCCCCGGCCTGATTGCCCTCAAGGAAGTAGCCCAGACCCGTTCCCCGATCGGCGTTTACGAGGTGGGCTTTCAACTCAGTCCCCGGCTCAATGCGGCCGGCCGACTTGAAACCGCTGAATCCGCCCTCGATCTCTTGCTCGCCGAAGACGTGAGTTCGGCCCTTCCCCTGGCTCAGGCCCTCGACACCACCAACCGGGAACGTCAGACCATCGAGAAGAAGATGGCCGACGATGTGGTGGGATTGGTCCGTTCCAAATTCCGACCGGAGCAAGACTTCGTCATCATCGAGGGCGCCCTGCACTGGCACATTGGCGTGGTCGGCATTGTCGCGGCCCGAGTGCTGCGGGAGTTCTACCGACCCACCATCATTTTGGGGGGCGATAATGAATTCTGGCGCGGCTCGGGTCGCAGCGTTCCTGGCTTTGATCTGGCGGCGGCCTTGCGTGACTGTGGCGATCTCCTGGAAAAACATGGCGGACATGCCATGGCGGCGGGTGTCACCATCCAGCCCAATCGCTTGGCCGCCCTGCGGGAACGCCTCAACGCAGCCGCCCGACTCGCCCTGCCGCTCGAAATGCTCCGTCCGGAACTCCGCCTGGACGCCTCCATCACGTTACGCGAACTCACCGTAGACCGGGTGATCGACCTGATGCGTTTGCAACCCTTCGGCCAGGGCAATCCACCCCTCCAATTCCTCATCCCGCGGGTCACCTTGGCGACACCGCCCCAAAAATTGGGGCGGACGCAGCAGCACTGGAAATTCCGACTGACCGATGGCCACACCTATTTGGATGCGTTGTGGTGGGGCGCTGCCGAAGCCAGCGAAGCCATTCCCCATGGAACCTTCGATGTTGCCGCGGTACCGCAGGTGGAAATTTACAATGGCCGCACCTTTATCCGCCTGAAATTCCTAGATTGGCGAGCCAGCACCTGACGATGGGGTTTGCGTCAGTCGCACACCGAACCTTTGCGCCCCGACCCAACGCTTGGTTCACTGGGGGCACCAGATGATCGCGTTTCTCCAAGGTCGGTTGGTGGATGTCCTGCCGGCCACTGTTACCGTCGAGGTTCATGGGATCGGCTACGAAGTCCTGATCCCCTTATCGTCCTACGATCGACTGCCCGCCGCCGGGCAGGAGGTTCGCCTGTTGACGCATCTGGTCATCCGGGAAGATGCGCATACGCTGTTTGGATTCATAACCGCCGGGGAGCGCGACTTGTTTCGATTGCTCATCAACACCGTTTCGGGCATCGGTCCCAAGCTAGCCTTGAACGTGTTGAGCGGGACCAGTGTCACGGCGTTTGGTGCAGCCGTGGCGACGGGCGATCTCAAATCCCTTTCCAGCATTTCCGGGGTCGGGCGAAAGACCGCCGAGCGAATGATTATGGAGCTGAAGGATAAACTCGGCATTTTGGGAATGACCCCGAGTGCGACTGGAGCGGCCGCCGGAGGTGCGGCCGTCCCGGTATCGGGCGATACGCGGCTCAATGATGCCACGGCGGCGTTGATAGCTCTTGGATTCAAGCCCGCGGATGCACTCCCCGCCGTACGGGGAGCGCTGACCCTTATGGGCGAGACAGCCACCGTGGAACAACTGGTCCGCGCCTGTTTGAAACGCGGTGCCTGAGGGAGAGATTACCCCTGGCCCAGGCCCCAACTGACGCTCCGCCCCAACGCTCTGTGAAGTCTCCTCCGTCCTCCCCGCAACCGCCCACGTTCGGCGGGAGCTTGGCCGCCCGAACGGCCTGGGCCTTGGCGTCCCTGGTCGCCGCCACCACCCGGTGGACACTGCGCGATGAGACCGGACAGTTTTCGCTGACCGGACCGGAACAGGCGATTTTTGTAGTGTGGCATAACCGCCAATTCCTCTCCCCGGCCGTTTATCGCCGTTTCCTGCAGGAACCGCGGCGGCACCGTCGCTTGGCTTCCATGGCCAGCGCCAGCCGAGACGGGGCCATTGCCGCGCGGGTCCTGGAACATTTTGGGGTTACCGCCGTGCGCGGATCATCCAGTCGGCGGGGTGCGCGCGCCCTGGTGGAACTTATCGAGCTAGCCCGACAAGGATTTGACCTAGCCGTCACGCCCGACGGTCCGCGTGGCCCCCGCTATGAAGTCAAGCCAGGGGTCATCGCTTTGGCCCAACATACCGGTTTACCACTGGTACCCATCTCGTTTTTCCTCAGTCCCAAGCGAGTGTTGCGCAGCTGGGACAACTTCCAGGTTCCCCTGCCCTTTGGACGATGCGAAATCCAGGTCGCACCCGCCTTGCGAGCCCCGCCGGACCTCGATGAAGCGGGACGCGCTGTACTTGCCCGACAACTGCAGGAGCAATTGCGTCAGATTACGCGGGACTGACAATCGCCCACTGGTTCAAACAGGCCATGGGGTGTTTCCCTTCCTTGACGCTCAGGCCTTCCACCCTATTTTTTCCCCCACGTACATGGACTTCGCGGAATACGGGGTGACTGACCCGACCCTTCTCTCGCCCTCCTTCCTAGCCCTGAAGCAATTCCACTCGGCAGGTCGGGGATATTGGTCGCACATCCCGGAAGCCGACTGGAATGACTGGCGCTGGCAGCTCAAGCACCGGATCACCACGATCGACCAGCTGGAACGTTATCTCCCGACGCTGACCCCGGAGGAACGGGCCGGAGCCATCCTGGCGGGGCAATCCAAGCTGGCGATGGCGATCCCGCCGTACTTTTTCAACCTCATCAACCTGGCCGATGAAGACTGCCCGATCCGACGTCAGGTCATCCCTCGGGTCGAGGAAACCCACACTGCCTCTTGGGAGATGAGCGATCCGTGTGGCGAAGATTCCCACTCCCCTGTCCCCGGACTGGTTCATCGCTATCCCGACCGGGTGCTGTTCCTCGTCACCGACCGCTGTGCCGCCTATTGCCGCTATTGCACCCGTTCACGCTTGGTCAGCAATGCTAGTGGTTACGATTTTCATCCCGACTTTGAGCGGCAGATCGCCTACATCGCGGAACATCCGGAAATCCGCGACGTCCTCCTGAGTGGCGGAGATCCGCTGTTACTGAGTGACGACAAGCTGGATCACCTCCTCGGCCGGCTGCGGGCCATTCCGCACATCGAATTCTTACGAATCGGCTCCCGGATTCCCATTTTCCTGCCGCAGCGAATCACTCCTGAATTGGTGGCCCGACTCAAGAAGCACCACCCTTTGTTCATTAGCGTCCATACCAACCATCCGCGGGAACTGACCACCGAGGTTCGGGAGGCCTTGGGCCGGCTGGCAGACGCCGGCATTCCGCTGGGCAACCAGTCCGTGTTGTTGCGCCAAGTGAATGATGACCCCGAGGTCATGAAAGCACTCCTGCACAAACTGCTCATGTGCCGCGTGCGGCCGTACTATCTGTATCAGTGCGACCTAATCCAGGGCTCGGCCCATCTTCGGGCCAGTGTCCGAAAAGGGCTGGAAATCATGGAACAATTGCGGGGCCATACGACCGGATACGCGGTGCCGCAGTACGTTATAGATGCCCCCGGTGGGGGCGGCAAGGTTCCCATCAATCCCGAATACGTTTTGAGTCGAAACCGGGAACGAGTGGTCCTACGAAACTACGAAGGCCAGATCTTCGAATATCCAGAAGGTCCGGACGGATTACCCTTGGTCCTGGCCGATCCGCGACACGAGCCGAACCTAGGCTTCGTCGACCCGCGGAGGGCCTCAGCGGCCTCGGTCCAATCGCGTTATTACCCCAAATTCGCCTGATTGAGGCAGGCTCAGCGGAGTTCTGTGCCGAAGGGTTTGGCGAGCCTCGCAGCGATTCCAGCTAGGAACCAGGAACCGGCCGGAGAATTCGCAGCGGACCTGTTCCATTTTTCCAGCAGGCTCCTAGGCTGCGCCGCCGGATTCCTTCATGCCCACGCTGCACCGCTATCTTCTAAGCCAGGTTCTGGCGACCTGCTTTCTCACGGTCACCACGTTCACGGCCCTTTTGCTGTTAGGCAACGTGCTTAAGGACGTCTTCGACCTCGTGGCCGCCGGTCGAGTCAATGTTCGCACTGGAATCTATGCCATCCTGCTGTTGATTCCCTATGCCTTGGCCTTCGCTCTTCCCATCGGTCTGCTAACCGGGTCTCTCCTGGTCTTCAGCCGTCTCAGCGTCGATCAGGAGCTGACGGCAATTCGCGCGGGCGGCATTAGTATTCTGGCGGCGATTGCCCCGGTCCTCGGACTGGCGGTGATCCTCACAGGGATGAATGCCTGGCTGAACATGTATGTAGGGCCGCAGTGCCGACAGACGTTCCGTGGTCTTTACGATGAAGTTGTCCGCCAAGGACCGGCCGCCTTTGTCGGCGAAGGACGCTACGTGGAATTGGGCAATCTCACCCTCTACGCCCGCGAAGTGAAGGGAACCCAACTGCGCGATGTGCTGATTTACGGCACGACCAATTCAGCCGAAACTGATCTAGAGGGCCTGCCCAGGCGGATTCGCAACCTCGATGTCTGGGCGCCGGAGGCAGAGATTTTAGTCGGCACCAATGGAGTCCCGGAAGCGATTCGACTGATCAATCTGCAAGGACTCTTCCTGAGCGCGGATGGCTGGCAATCCCACTTCAACTCGGAACATATCGAACCCATCCGCGCCTTCCAGCCGACTTCTACCAAGAAGCCTAAACTCACCGTCATGAGCTTCCAGGAGTTGCTCGAAGAACTCGCCCTGCGACAGGAGGCCGGAGACGCCCTGGAACCTGTCCGAGTTCAGATTCACAAGCAACTCGCCTTCTCCTTCTCCTGCATCGGATTCACCTTAATCGGCATTCCCCTAGGCATCCGCGTTCAGCGGCGCGAAACCAACATCGGCGTTGCGGTCGCCCTGGCGCTGTTGGGCCTCTATTACAGCTTCATCATCCTCGGTCAGTCCCTCGACACCCGGGCTCACCTGCACCCTCACCTCATCTTCTGGATTCCCAACTTCGGCTTCCTGATGATTGGAATCTGGCTGCTGCGCCGAGCCGAACGGCCGGCCTAAGAGCCAGTCCGAAATTTCCGAGGGGTCCTACCCGGCAAACCCACTGGTCAAACGCCCTCGGACCACTACCTCGCCCCGGGCAATCGCCGCGATTACGGCCGGATACAGCGCTCGCTCCGCCTCCTGAATTCTCGCATGTAACGTCTCCGCGGAATCTCCTTCCAAGACCGGAACGGCGCGCTGACCGATGATCGGTCCCGTGTCGACTCCTTGATCGACATAATGAACGGTGCAGCCGGTAACTTTGACGCCGTAATCGAGCGCCTGTTTCCAGGCCGCCAGGCCGGGAAAGGAAGGAAGCAGTGACGGATGGATGTTAACCACGCGACCTTCGAAGGACCGGAGGAATTCGCCCCGAAGAATGCGCATAAATCCCGCTAGAACCACCAAGTCCACCCGGGCCTCTCGCAACGCCGCCAGATAGGCCGCTTCCGCTTCTTCATCCAGTTTGGTGCGAAACTTTCCCGGTGCCAGGTGTCGCGACGGAATTCCCCGCACAGCCGCGTGCTGCAGGATCCCGGCGTCGGGCACATCACTCAACACCAACGCTACTTCGGCCGGAAGGGTTCCAGCGTCCAGGGCAGTGCAGAGGGCCACAAAATTGGAACCTTTTCCCGAGCCGAGGACGCCCACGCGAAAGGACGCAGATTTACTCACAGGCTGAGGATAACGAAACCCTCGTCCGTCGGGAAGCCTGAGCGCCGGATTGAAAACGTGAAGGCGTCCGGTTTTCGAACCGGCTTTGAATCGCAACGACGGCGCTGCCGACCGGAAGAGAACCGTCCAGGAAAGGCCGTTCCGACGACAAAGGCAGTACCACTCACCGGAGCGTAATCACGAGACCGCTGCCAACAGGGACGCCCCCGAACCGATTCTCCGTTCGTTTACTTCCCCGCTGCCCGCGGAGCCCCAATCGCTCCGACGTATCGACCCAGCCAATACCCCAGCAGGTACTCGTCGCCCGGGAAATCGGTCAACCCATCACCGGCATCAAGAATAAACGGTTGGGTGTTGATGCGGGCGATTAACCGCTCTCCGGGCGGCAGCAATTCAACCAACTCGCGCTTCATAAAATTGGCCTCACGCCGGGTCAAATCGCCCCGATGCGAATTGCGCATCGGCCAATTCACCGTGTCGAGCGGAGTGCCGCGCAAAGTCCAGACCGCCCCGGCCGGATCGTATTTCTTCCCGCCACACGCCGCATAAATGAAGTTCCAAATCGGGAAGCGTTCTGGTTGCTCATAGTTCCAGTGATCCCCCACCGCCGCGCGGTAGCGTCCGCGCAATTCCTCGGTGAACGCAAACCGACACAAGACCCAGTAGTTGAAGAACGCCAGTTCATCATCACTATGATTCCACTCGTCACCCATATTATTTCCCTCGTGAACAAACCCCGGCGTATCGGCGATCTGGTTCATCGGACTCAGGAGGTTGGTAAGATATCCGTGCCGCTCAAACAGTTCGTAGGCTTTCTCCCGATAGCGGCGGTTTCCGGTCATCTTAAACGCCAACTGCAAGGCGGCCGTGATCTCGGCACTGTTCAGTCGGCGATCATGAATGGAGCGTGGAAACCAATTCACATAATCCGGATTCCAACGCCCCCACAGGGTCGGTTTCCCATCCGCGTCCACCAAATACAGATCGTGCTGCAAGATATGTTCGATGATCGGGATATAGTTGGTCGCCACCCGAGCCCGCTCGGCCGAAGTACGGGCCACCAATTCCCACAGGATCGCGTGGGCAAAGGTCTGAGACGTCAACTCATCGCTGCTGGTATGCCCTTTCCATTCCCAGCCCGAATCCACCGCGTCCCGCCAACGATCGGTATCCGAGAACTTGAACCCGCGCCGCTCCAGAGTTCGCGCAAAGAAACCGGGGACCGTTGAGATTTCCCGCAGACGCTCCAACGCCCCAAACGACTCCCACGCTTGCTGCCGGACTTTCTCGTTCTGGGTTACGGCGAACTCCGCCGCCAGCGCACCCAGATAATAACTCGTCCACCCACCGTCGTTGTCGGTATCGACAATCTCACTGGAGGTCAGATCGCCCGGTACGACCAACCGACGCTCACCGGTAAGTCCGTACCGCAGATTCCGCGACCGAATCTTTCGGGAAAACCATTCAGCCTTCTCGTGGAGTGTGCCGGAGCGGAAGGCGATTTGATTCAACCCAGAGCGCGTCAGCACCCAAACGTTGCCGTCGACATCCACGGTCAGATCGACCACGAAATCATCCCGGAGCCAGCGCGGTCCCGCGTAGTAACGAAACCGGGGAGGCTCCAGTCCTGGGGCTACGGGCGTGGCATAACGGGAATGGGTTCTCTGCCGCTCAAAGAAGGCGCCGCGCGTGGTTCCAAACCAGTTCCCTCCATCCACCGAGACTACACAGGTAATCTCCGCCCAGGGCGCTCCCGGGCGCGGGGCGGGACGCGGGGCCACCGACTCCACCGGCACCACGGCACCCTCGGAATTGAAGGTCAATCGCGTTGCTGAAGGAGACCCAAGCAAGCCGGATCGGCGCCCGTTCTCGCCGTTTGAAAGCCAACGGTCGGCAAACAAATAATGTAAATCCCCGGTCGGCGAGACCGCGATGTCGCGGGGAACTTGGGCCGCAAGCGGCCGGAAACTGCGGTCCAACGCCAAGGTATCCTCAAAAACCCGGGCCACGCCGCGGTCGGTCAGCACGTAAACCACGTTTTCCTTGTCCACGCAGACCTTCCGAAATACGGCGTTAGTCAGTTCCGGGGACAACTGGAGGCGCACGGCGATATCCTGCCAAAAGGGCGTATCGGGAATCGCGGCTGCGTTCACCAGCGACTGAACAAATAACCAACCCAGAATGAAAAACCCGTGCACTCGCCACAACATGGACCGGAGCAAACCACGCCACCACGGATCTGGGGAAGCGTTGAGTGTTTCCCTTGCCTCGTTCGAGCGCGACCCAACGGTCGCCTCCTCCGTTGATCTTCGCCCGGGTCGATTAGGTGAGTTCAACCCAGCGTCAGCGACCCATCTTCGCGCTGAGCTCACTTCCAATTCGGTCTCGTCTTCAGATCATACCCAACTCAAAGTCTCCCCTGTGCTGAACACGGAACTGATTCCAGCGACCGTTGCCAATTCCCGTCGACTGCTGGTGGTCTTACCTGGATTAGGCGACTCGATGGAGGGTTGGCGGTGGCTACCGGAGGAATTGCGCCTTCCCGAGCTGAATTACCTGTTGATCAATGCGCCGGATAACTATTACGGCGGCTATTCCTGGTATGATCTCAATGGGGATTCCGGGCCAGGCATTCTCCGCAGTCGAGGCCTGTTGTTCGACTTGCTCGAAGCCCAACGAGCCGCCGGTTTTCCCAGCGAACAAACGGCGCTGCTGGGATTCTCTCAGGGATGTCTGATGACCGTGGACGTGGGGTTTCGTTATCCGCATCGATTGGCTGCGCTGGTGGGAATCAGCGGCTACGTGTGGGAACCCGAAACCCTGCTGCAGGAGCTCTCCCCCACCGCGCAAGAACAGCGTCTACTCTTCACCCATGGCACGCGGGACCCTTTGATTTGCTCTGCGGACGTAAAGGTTCAGGTGAACCTGCTGCAAGCGAACGGACTGGCGATCCAATGGCGGGAGTTCAACAAGGTTCACACCGTCGCGGGTCAAGAAGAGCTCGGGGTGATCCGTAACTTCCTGGCCGGCCAATTCGAAACGAATCCCGCCTGAGAATCCCAGCGTCAGCGCTAACAGGATCGTCGACGTGTCCTTTCGGAGGCAGGGGAATGGAGCATCGGTCCTGCCTACTGGATTCACTCGCTCGGTCATTTACTCATCCCCCGGCGGTCATTCCCACCACACCCTCTCCGCGCGCGCCTCTACCCTGAGCCCGGCGGCGACAAGTCGTTCCTCGAAGGTGGCGCCCCGGTGTTCGCGACCAGGGGGCAACCTCACCACACCCCAAGTGTCTCCAACTGCCGCGTGGCGGCTTGAGCCCAACCGCGGTTGGCCGCCGGGCTGGCGGGACTGGGATGCAGGATCTGGCCCACGCGCGCCGTTGCGACCCCGCCCAGGACTTCGCGAATTCGCTTGGCCGCGAAGCCACCCACGCCAATCACCCAGTCCGGCTGCAGCGCCGTCAACACCGCGGCGAGATGGCGATCGCAGGCGGCGTGAAGCGGGGCCACTTCAAGCGACGGCAACTTGTCAGGCGTCAGGTTCGCTCCGGATTCCGACAGGAAGGCTAGCGGGCAATAATTCAGGACGAAGTGGTCCTGAAAGAACGTTTCCGGCGTCCCAAAGCGTTCGGCAAATAATCCCCAAAGCCGGCGGCCGCTGACCTCCGATCGCGCGCAGTTAAAGCCTTCGATCGGACGCTTGGGATGCTGGTCACGCGGCGGCTTGACGACCCCGGGCAAGCCCATCCAGTCGCGCACAACTGCTACTTCGCCAAAAGGGATTCCCGTCTGAGCCATGCCGAACGGTCCGGGATTCATACCCACGAAGACTACCCGCTTCGGCCCTTCACCAAACCGTTCGAGGTAGGCCGACTGCACCGCGCCCGCGTAATCAAGGGGCCGATAAACGTGCGCCACCGGTGGACCAAAGCGCAGGCGGGCGGTGGCGCGACGGAGCGTATCGGCGGCGGTGAGGAGAACGGACATCAAGGCGAGAGCTCAAAGCCCAACGTCCAAAGTTCCAAGTCCAAAGCCCCGGAGTGTTACAGTGCTGCTTTGACAACCGTGAACGGATCAGCTTTTTTCCCAGGGCTCATGATGTTCTCGGCCCTCTCCCGCCGCCTCTGGCTGGCTTTTGTCTGCCTGCTCCTATCCACCACCTCCGCGTTGGCCGCTCCCTTCGTCTCGGGATTCAGCCCCAATTCCGGCCCACCCGGCACGCAGGTCACCCTTCTGGGCAGTGGCTTCCGTCCGAATGCTGCGGCACCGATTGTCCAATTCGGCACGGCAATCGCCACGTTGATCAGTGCCAGCCAGACTCGGATCGTGGCCGTCGTTCCTGATGCCGCCACCACCGGACCGGTTACCGTGACGGTGCCCGGTGGTGGCGGCCAACACACCACGACGGCTTACTACTTCCTACCGCCTCGAATCCAGGATTTCGGAATCAAGATCCTGGGTGACATCGGCGGCAATTTGGTCTTTGAAAAACCGGTGGTCTTCACCCCTGGCGCCGCCCTGACGATTGTCGGGGCCAACTTTTTCGTTCCCAATTTCCCCTTCTTGTTGGTCAAAGTGGGCCCCATCCCGGTCTCGGCCCGAGTGGCCGCGGAGACCCAGATCCAGGCGACCTTGCCCGCCCTGTTAGAAACGGGATTTGTCTCGGTACATACCCAGGTGGGCGGAGTCACCAATACCACAGATTATCTCTACGGCCCCCCGCGGATCTCAAAGTTCACCCCCAAAGCCGCCGCGGGCGATTCCATCGAAATTGTCGGGGTCAATTTCATGGTGAAATCCGCCAATCAAATCGATGTCAAACTAGGCGGCGTCACCGCGACACAGGTGGAGGTGAAATCCAACACCAACCTGATCGCAGTGGTTCCATCCAATGCCCTCTCCGGCCGGGTGACTGTGTCAGTTCCCGGGGGCACGTTCATCACCACCACCAACTTCACCGTCCTGCCCACAATCGCCTCGTTCACCCCGAACACTGGACCCGCCGGAACCGTGGTGACGATCAACGGCAGCGGACTTAGCGGCACTACCCAGGTCAAATTTGGCAGCACCTCGGCCACGTTGTTCATTAACATGAGTCAACTCCAAGTGACCGCCGTCGTGCCAGGCTCGCCTCTCACCGGCCCGATCACGCTAGTCACCACCAGCGGCACCAACACGTCGGTCGTTCTCTTTTACGGCGCCCCGCGGGTAGACAATTTCACCCCGTCCTCCGGTGGGCCCGGAACCACCATCACGTTGAACGGAGTCAACTTCACGGGAGCGACCCAAGTCCAACTAAACGGGGCCCCAGTGCCCAACTTCGCCGTGGTGAACAATCAGCAAATCACCCTGGCGGTTCCCGCGGATGGCACCTCGGGTAAATTGAAGGTAATCGCCCCCGGCGGAACCAACGAATCGGCCGCCTCCTTCCTGGTTCGTGGACCGGAACCGGCGATTAGCAGTTTCTCGCCCGAATCGGGAGGTCCCGGGACCACTGTCCTTATCCGGGGGTTCAACCTCCAGACCGCGACCAATGTGAGCTTCAATGGCCTCGCCGCTTTATTCACCGTCGTGCAACAGACCAACCTGCAAGCAACAGTTCCGGTCTCAGCCACGACCGGACCGATCCGGGTGGCCACACCGAACGGCGTCTCGGAATCGATCAACGATTTTACCATCGGCACGACCGCGGATGTCCGGATCATTTTTGCCGGGAATCCCAATCCAGCCGTCGCCTTCGGCCCGCTGGTCTACAACATCCAAGCGTTCAACAATGGTCCGTTGGTCGCCCAGAATACCGTCATCGAATTCAATATCCCTCCCGGCCTGGCCTTGATCGAAGTGACGGGGCCCTTTGAACCGGAAATCAACGGACAAAAACTCACCTACAACCGCGGCTCATTGAGTCCCGGAAGTGTCTTTTTGGCCGGAGTCAGGGTCAATGCAGGCACCCCGACCAACGCCGTGGCGTTTGGAAGAATCCTCACCTCCACTGCTGATTCTAATCCCGATAACAACTCTCGCTTCGCCACCAATCAGGTGACCCTGCCGCAGCTCCAAATCGAAAGCGTGGAGGCGTTGGAAGTCCTCCTTTCATGGCCGTCGGCCGCCGGTTCGATTTATCAGCTGAAATCAGCGCCCCAACTCAATGCACCCTTCACACCGATGGCCGGACAACCCGTGGATGATGGCGCTCGTTTATTGATGCCCCTTTCCGCCACCAATGCGCTCCGCCTGTTCCGCCTGGAACTCCTGGGGCAATGAGGCCCGTCGGAAAACTCGGAGGGGCGGTTTGAAACTTCACCGGGCCGGGGCCAACTGCGGTGGCGGACCCACTCCTCGCTGCAAGGGGGTGGAGGACGGTCTTTCCGGAATCTTTCGCCCACGTTCGGCTTCGAGCCGCTGGTCTAGTTCTCTCAATCGACGAGCGGCCGCAGCCGCTACTAAATTTGCCCGCGACTCCAGGCCTCCCCGGGGAGTGGGGCCTAGGCCGGCCCGATCCCGAGCTCCGACATACTCGCTCACGATCCGAGCGTAATCCGAACACAAACGCGCTAAGTCAGGCGCCGAGCGAAGCGCTAGGACCCGCCATTGGGTCATCTTCCGCAGGAGCACTTCCCGCTGAGTTGGATAGTCCCATTTGACTACCAGCTCTGCCAGAGTGACCCGCTGCTGAACCGGAGGACTGTTCGTCTCCACACGAACCTCCGCGGTCTCGACCCGCAATTCTTCCAAACGGTCGAGCACTCGCTCTCGGGGCCAACGTTGAGCGGGATCCGATGACAGCGTATCGGCCGAACTCACAGCCCACCATTTTTCGACATCCAAGAGCGTTTGGAATCCGCCATTCGACGAGCGCAACAGCGCGGTCTGCCAGTTCAGACTTCCAGATAACTGCTCCAGAAAGGTTCGCAGCAGGAGTCGCCCTGAATCGGTGTGCAGAAACTCCCAAGTAAACAACGTGGCCGTCGCCTGGAACTCACGAAAACGAGCGGGATCCTCCAATTGTGAGTAGGTAACCAGACTCAACTCGGAAAACGGCAGAGGTTCCCGTCCTTGCAACGCCAGTCGCACCGGCGTGAGCGGGTCTGGCTTTAATTGCGACCGATTCAGTACCGTGGCGGTCTCGGCAACCAAGTCGCGGCCTTCCTCCGATAAAAGTAATTGGCACATCCCTTCCGTCAGCCACAAAGGAACCAGGGCACAATCCATTCCCGTGTTGGCGCGGTTGCTTCGCTCCAACAGAACTACTTCTACCAACGCACGGACCAACCGCTGCCATTCGATCCGGTCAGGCACAGGAATATAAAATTGCCAGCCATCACGAAATACTTTGGCCCGTATCGAAACCGGCCCCTCCATCCGCGCTGAGTTCCGCAATTGCAGATGAATCCGCGAGCGCCAACGGTCCGACACATTCAAGCGCTGTTCCACCGCTCGCTTCACCCGCTCCGCCGTCACCACCAGCAAATCTGGCCGAACCGCAATGATCGCCTCGGTGCCCACTCGATTGAGGGAGGCGGCGGGCGCCGGCAGGCTGGGGCCGCGTCCATGAACCATAAACTGTCCACTTCGGCTCGCCGCCGTGACGGGCAAATCAGGCGGCAAAACTGATTGAGCCCACGCGGAAAGAGACAGACCAAGGCTCAATACCCTCAGCAGACTAGGGAGGAACGGGGGAAAAGAAACTGCCCAGCAAGGAACGTGCAGACACATGAAACGAAACGTTCGAGGATAGATCTGGGCAGATGTTCATTCCGGGCTTCCCGGCGAACTCTAGGCCTTCTTGGGCTTGGCCTCGGCCTTGGGTGCGGGTTTGGCTTCGGCGGGTTTAGACTCAGCCGGCTTGGATTCCGCTTTGGGTTTAGCGGATTCGGATTCGCTCTTCACCGCCGACTTGTAGCCCTCGCTGCGGTAGTCCGTGGTATAGAAACCGCTGCCTTTAAAGATCAAGCCGGCCCCGCCGCCGATCCCGCGCTTGACCTTACCTTTCCCCCAAGGCTTCCGAGGACAGAGTTCCTTGGGGCAAACCGCGAGCGCGGCTGTCGACATGGACTGTTGAAACTCGAACTCATGACCGCATCTGGCGCAGGTGTATTCGTAAGTTGGCATCGGTAAAAAGACCGGAAGTAACGAAACCCGGTCGGCTCCGTCAAGCGGCCTGCACAGTGAGCGGCAAAGGACCCGGACAACGCGAGCGCGAAGGTTCTGATTCCACCCTCGGTGCTGGGGTGGATAGCGGGAAACCAACGTCATCAAGGGGGACCGAAATCACCTCGAGCAGTCACGGTACAGGGTTGGACAACTTGTGAGTTGCTCAAAACACCATAGTTGCGAGGATACCCCCCGATGAAAGCCAAACGTTCTACTGTTAGTCGTTTCACCCCGAAGGCCGTCACGGCATCTTCCCGGAAGTCTGCCGCCTTCCTTCCCAAAAAGAAAATTACCGTGGCTGTCGACGCCCCGGCTTCGAAGGTTGCAGCCAAAAAACCGGCCGCCAAAAAAGTAAAGGCAGCGACCCTCGTAGCCGCCCCGGCCCGTCCGAAAACCCGCGCCGTAGCGGTCCGCAACACCAAGCAGGCCAGCGGAACCAAACGTCCTTCGGATCCCCGGGAAAATCCGGCGGCTCGTGATAGCCGAGGCACCGCCAGCCGCGCCGAGATTCGTAAGGAGAATCCCCGCGTGCCCGCGCCCCGCGCTTCAAACCGGCCGGTCGAACGCCGAGGCCAGCCCCGCAGTCGCAAAGCCGGTTCCAAATAGTTCCGCTTGCGTTCGTCGATAAACAATCATCGCCACTTCGGCATCTCGCCCGAACGGGCACTCGTCGCTTAGCGCGGGTTAAAAACTCTCAGGGGTCCTGTTTTCAAATAGGCTCTTAAGCCGACTGACCGCTGGCGGCGTCTATCAGGGCGTCGAGGAACTATGATTCCTCGACGCCCTTCGCTTAGAGCCCCCTCTGAAAATTCGAAGGGTCTTTCCCCACCACAATCCGGCCCGCTCCCTGCTTGCGAAAATAGCCCTTGGGTCCGTTCAATAACCGCTCCGCATGGATTCCTCGCACCGAACACCCGCCGTCTACCGCGGGTGCGACACGCTTTCCGGTGTCGTGCTCCTGACCATGACCGTCTTTGCCCCGTGGGCCTTCGGGTGCACGGTCTCCTGGGCGATCTGGACCATGTGTGGCGGCGGTTACGCCCTCGGGATCCTACTTCTGGTTAAGCACGGATTTCGCTGGCACGAAGGATACCAACCCGCGCGTTGGGTCGAACACGAAGGCGGGGGACGTTGGGCCATTCTAGCCATGGCCGCCTTGACCGTCCTCCTGCTCGTCTACGTCTTGGTCAGCGTTTGGAACGCCCGAGCCGAGGTGGAAATTACCAAGATCGGACCGCAGCTCAGTTACCGGGAAAGGCCCACAATTCCCTGGTTGCCGACCACGTATGACGCCCCCCGAACACTGCGGGCCTTCTGGCGCTACTTGGCCCTCGCGCTCACATTTTGGGCGGCCCGCGACTGGATTCTAACCAAGACCCGACGCGAACGGTATGACGAGGAGGAAGCCGTTTTTCCGCCGGCCCGAGTTCGGCAATTCTTGTGGACCCTCTGTCTGAGTAGCAGCGTGCTCGCGTTGTTCAGTATCGCCCAACGACTCGACGGCACCGACAAACTGCTCTGGCTGATCAAGCCAGTGATCCGAAATCCGCACAACTTCTCGTGGGGGCCGTATGCCTACCGGACCAACGGAGCCCAATACTTCAATCTCGTTTGGCCGATTGCCCTCGGCTTTTGGTGGGCCCTCCGGGACCGAGCTCGCCAGACGCGGAAAGTGGCGGCCAAACTGGGCAGCGATTCCCATATCATTCTCCTGCCCTGCACGCTGCTGCTGGCGGCTTGCCCGCTGATCTCCGCCAGTCGCGGTGGGGCTCTAATCATGTTGGCGTTACTCGGAGGGACCTTGGTCATTCTGGCCTCGGCCAAAGGTGCTGGCCACCGGGTGGGTCGCCTAGTGGCTGCGGGAGTGTTTCTGGCCGTCTTGGCGCTGGGCTGGTTCGCCGGTGGGGAGGCCTTGAAGGAGCGGTTTTTGACCGTGTTTGAAGACCGAATGTCCAATCGATTGGATCTTTACGAAGCCGCGAATCGGATGATTGCCGATGCCGGTCCCTTTGGAACTGGGGCCGAAACCTTCACCGGTCTCTATTCGCTGTACCGAACCCACCCGGAGGACCTGTGGCATGCCTTTGCCCACAATGATTGGCTGGAGACCCGGATCACGTTTGGTTGGGTAGGCCTGACCCTGGTCATCGCCTTACTCCTCCTCTTAGCGGTGCATTGGTCGACCGGACGAGGCCTGGTTGCCCCGCGGGAATTCAATCTTTTGTTTGGGATGTCCCTCGCCGGTTTGCTGGGTCACGCCCGCTTCGATTTCCCATTCCAGATGTTCTCGCTGCTATTCCTCTTTCTCGTTCTAAGTGCGGTCGGACTGACCAGTGCTCCGCGCAACGGATCGCCGCTCAGCCACCGATCCGACGGAGGAAAACGCCGAAGCCATTCCCAGCACCGGTCCCGCCCTGAAGCATCGGTGGCGTGACGTCTCAACGAGCGATCCCGACCGATCAACGACGGTACCAAGCCACCGTCTCGGCCAATCCTGATTCTAAGGTGTAGCGGGGAATCCAATCGGTGGCCCGAATACGTTCGGCGGACGCCACGGAGTGACGGACATCACCAGGTCGCTCGGGTTCATAAACCTGCGGCGACTTCGAACCCGTGAGCCGGCAAATTTCTTCGGCCAAATGCTGAATGGACGTGGGAATCCCGTAGCCCAGATTGAATACCCCGCCCAGATCCGTCCGCCGCGCCAGGTGCAGCAAGCCATCGACGATATCGCCGACGTAGATGAAGTCGCGAGTTTGTCCGCCATCACCATAAATCACGAGAGGCTCGCCGGCCACGGCCCGGGTAATGAAGCGGGGCACGGCCGCCGCATAGGCACTATCGGGACGTTGGCGCGGTCCAAAGACGTTAAAAAACCGGGCGCACGCCGTGCTCATCTGCCCCCGACGCGCCCACAGCTCACAGTAGAATTCGCCGTCAAGTTTAGTGAGGGCATAGGGACTCCGCGGCTGCGGGGGCATGGTTTCCACTTTGGGAACGACCGGATCATCCCCGTAAACTGCCGCCGAACTGGCGAACACGAATCGTTGGACTCCCGCCCGTTCCGCCGCCTCCAACACGGTGAGCATCCCTTGAACATTCAGTCGGGCACACGCAGCCGGATCGGCGACCGAAGCTGGAACACTCACAAAAGCCGCCAAATGGAACACGATGTCCACGCCCTCCAGGGCGGCCGCGACTGCCGCCGGGTCCGTGATCGATCCTTGCTGAAACTCGACGTCTAATCCCGCCAGGGTGGTCACCTCCCCACCGGAGAGGTCATCCAGCACCCGCACCGATCCAACCCTACTAGCCGCCGCGGCCAGGTGACTCCCAATGAAACCCGCTCCCCCTGTGATCAAGATTCTCATGCGTTGTAACGGCGAGGCAACATGAGGGAAAGAGGGCTCAAAGCTCAAAGCTCAAAGCTCCCCCTGACTCAGGGATGGGTTGGACCCCTCACTCTTCTTTAGGATGGAGCTTGGCCGTTCCGAGTCGCTCCAGTTTGATGGGTCCGCGCCGTGAATCGCCCTGTCGTCATCTTCTCCGATCTACTCCCCCCCAAACGAGGCGGACTGGCCGACCACACCTTCCGGTTGGCGGAGTATCTTTCCGCGCATCACTCCGTCACGGTCATTTCCTCAGTCGGAGTCAGCACCGACGCCCCCTTCCACGTTCGCCCCGTGATGGAAGATTGGCGCGATCTGGACTTATTGCGGGCCGAACTTGCTGGAGTGGCCACCGACTCCATCTTGATATGGCAATACGTTCCTCACATGTACGGGCATGGTGGCGTGAACCGCTATTTACCGCGTTTTATTCGGGAATTGCACCAAGCCCGCCGTCCGCAGGTGGTCATTGCTCACGAGATCGCCGCGGACTATTCGTGGCACCCGGCTCGGTTCTGGTATGCGTGGAATCATCGGCGGCAATGGAACCAGATTCTAAAATTCGCAGACGTGATTCCCATCGGATGTGGTCGTTGGGTGGAAGATTGGAGTCGGCGCCGGCGTCGGGCTGCCCCGAAAATGTTCACCCTGCCCTCGCCCAGCAATCTTCCGCTCGAGCCCATCCCGCCCAATCATCGAGCGCACTGGCGCCGCGATCAGCACTTGGACCCCAACACGCGAGTACTCGCCTATTTCGGGACGCTTAACCCTTCCAAACAGCTCCCCTGGATCCTCGAAGCCTGGGCCACGGCACATTCCCCGCAAGATCCCGTCGCCTTCGTGGTGATTGGCGCCGCCCCGTCCGTGCGACTCGAAGGAGAGCTGCGACCGTATTTCCGGCCGCTCGGCCATTTGCCCGCTGCCGAAGCTTCCCGAGCGCTCTCCGCGGTCGACCTGCTCGCGCTGCCCTTCATTGACGGTATTTCCGAACGCCGAGGCAGCCTCATGGCCGGGTTACAGCATGGCTTGCCGGTCGTCTCCACCCTGGGACACAACACCGGCAGTGAATTGACCAAGGCCGAATGGCTGGCTTTGACGCCGGTGGAGGATCGTTTCGCCTTTGTCCGGACAGTCGGTGATTTACTTGCCGATCCCACCTCGCGAGCCCAACTCGGGGCCGCCGGCAAAGCACAGTACGACCGACACTTCGCCTGGCCCGTGGTCGTCGAACGTCTCCGGCAACGATTCCCCCGCTGACCGACCACCGAGCGTTTCCTTTTCTCGACGGCCCGATGCGCCTTCTCCTTGTCGCCTACTTCTTCGAGGCTCCGGCCGGCGGAGGCATCATTGTCGCCCGACTCCTGCGCCAGCAACTCGAAGCCCGCGGTCACACCGTCGACGTTCTCTGTCTGGCCGGCTCGCCGGAAACCCAATCCGGCCGCATCTGGCGACTGACTCCACCCCGCTGGGCGATCGGACGAATCAATCGATTGAGACAGATTCTGCTATTTCTCAACAATCGCGCGTTCGACCGCTATTTCCTCAGCCGGGCCTGCCAGTTTCCCCTCGCTCAACAGGGCTACGAGTTCGTGCTCGCCCAAGACTTTCTGGGACTCCGCGTGGCTCGGCAATTGGCCGAATTACTTCATATCCCCGGAGGTGCGACGCTACACGACACCCTTCCTCAACAGGTCGACGTCGGCGCTCCCAACCCGCTCGTCCGCCGGTTGCTCCGCCTGGTGAGTCAACGGCGCGATCGGTCGTTGGCGTCTGATCTTGCTCAATTTAGCTGGCTCGCCGCCGTCTCGCGCCACGTCCGGGATTCCGCCGAACTCTGGCTGCGCCCAGCGTCCGTCCCCTTGCACGTCGTGTCCAACCCGGCTCCCCACGCGTTTTTCCAAGTTCCTCCACCGTCCCCCAATCCCGTCCTGCGCTTCCTCTTTGTGGGCCGACTCTCCCCCGAGAAGGGCGTTGACCTGTTGGTGGAGGCGTTCCGTCAAACCACCAGTCTGCACCGTTTAACGATTCTTGGTCTCGCGGGATCCCTTTCAGAAAAGGTCGCCGAATTGGCAGCGCCCGACCCGCGCATCGAATTTCCTTCCGCGGTTTCCTATGCTGAAATGCCCAAAGTGTATGCCGAGCACCACGTCGTCTGTTGCCCAGTGATGTGGGACGAACCCTTCGGTCTCACGGTGCTGGAAGGTCGGGTCACCCAACGGGTCGTAATCGGAACCCACCGAGGCGGGCTTCCCGAAATCCTGGAGGGATATCCGCGGGCTCACCTGTTTGAGGCCCGGACCAAGGATCGCTCCGAAACCGTTCGCCATTTGGCCCAGGCTTTGACCGAGGCACCCGATCTCCTGAAGAAACCCCTCAACCCCGAATCCGAGCGCCGCTTTCTTCAGTCGTTTCAGCTCACGACCGTGGTCGACCGTTACGAAGAATTGATTTCCCAGGCGATTCGCTCCCGCCCCGGGGTCTGATTTCAAGGCGTTTTCCGCAGGACCGCAACGTAAGACAGAACGGTCCGATTACCCACCTGTGCAAACGGTAAGGCAGCGTATTGGAGCAGGAGAAACGCCGGATAAACCAGCAAGGCCAGCAACCGTGACCCGCCACCGCGGTCATGAAACATCGCCAGATTCCCCGTCAGCAAAGTCACCACCGCGGGAACCACCCCCCCGGTGCGCCAGCAACCGATGGGTTCTAAGCCAACCGACCGCGCGAGTCGCTCCATGGCATGATGCGTGTAGCGGAAAAAATCATGAGGTTCCTCATGGAGGGGAAAGATGAAGGGCCAAGACACATAGACCTGCCCGCCCGGTCGAATGACCCGGGCCAGTTCGCGCAGGGCCAGGGCCGGCTCGGGATGATGTTCCAGGACTTCGAAAGCCGCGGCGTGATCGTAGCTAGCGTCGCCAAACGGAAGCATCCACGTCGTGGAATAGTCTGCTGGAAAGGTGAAGTCCGGCGCTCCGGTGGAGAAATCCTTGTTCACCGAAAAGCCCGCAAAATCGATTCCATCGTACCGCCGTAGGTCGGGGAACAAATCTCGATGAGGTTTCTGACCGCAGCCGACATCAAGAAGTGAACCGGTCGCCGGCGCCTTCCGGATGGCCTGCTGCAACGCCCTCCGCAAAAGGTGGCGTGTCAAAAAAAACGGCGATACCAGCACCCGGGCACTCATGAGCGCCGACAGGCTGCCGCATCCGCCCTCGGCATTGGAGAAAAACTGTGTACTTCTGCCCCACGTGGTACGGCCTCGCACACCCTCCTGAGCCAATCGAAGGAAGTTCCGGGAAAATCCTCACGGAACTCCGGATTGGTTTTTTTGCCACCGCTTGGGCAGCGTTGCGCGAATGATGGATTCACCCGCGAGCACCACCGGCCCGCGCCGCCTCAACGTCGGCTGCGGACTCGACCTCCGCCCCGGCTGGGTCAATCTCGACATGGTGGACTACGGCGGCAATACCTTGACCGATCTTAACCGCTATCCGTGGCCGTTTCCTGAGTCCCACTTTGATGAGGTCCTGTGCAGTCATGTACTGGAGCACTTGGCCAATTTCAATGCGGCCATCACTGAGATCTGGCGGGTCTCCCGACCGGGAGCCCTGTTAATCGTCCGGGTCCCCTTCTTTCTGAGTACTAAATATTACTCTGAGCCAGACCATCGCATTCCCTTCGGAATCCGCTCATTTGACAACTACGAGGACATCAGCGGACGGCACCTTCGGTTTTATGAAAAGTGGAAGCTGGGCCACCGGACCAACTACGGCTCTCCGGCCCGATTCAAAGTGGAGGAAAAGCGCTTTCACTTCTCGAATTTTGCCGTGCTTCGCTGGCTGAACGTGTTCCTCAACCTGGAACCGGTCCTGTACGAGCGATTCTTCGCCACCTGGTTGACTCCCGAAGAAGTCTGGTTCCGCCTTCGGGTGGTGAAGACTTGAGTTCCGGCCCGCCATGATCCTTCACCGGCTGCTTTGGCGCTTTGCCCGCCACCGCGACGATCCCGAGTTTTATCGACTCCAGGCCACGGACGCCATCCGCTGGCTGCGCACCCAGAGTGTAAACATCGCTCCGGGATTCACCGCCTTGGATTTAGGCTGCGGTCATGGAGTTTTCGGGCGTGAACTCGCTGCCATCGGTGGAAAAGTCACCTTTGCCGATGAGCAAAATCTCCTGATGCCGGAGCTGAAATCGGCCCCCTTTCGCCAGGTCAACCTGGATCAGGACGACCTGGGAACTTTAGGGCGCTACGACTTAGTCATCTGCTCCAACGTGCTCGAACACCTCTCGCAGCCAGAGCGGTTCCTCTCGGCCGCCCAGGAAGTACTCTCGCCGGAAGGTTATCTTTACTTGAGCTGGACCAATTGGCTTTCCCCTTGGGGCGGGCACGAATTTTCCCCGCTTCATTATCTGGGAACCTCTCTGGGAACGGCCGTTTATGATCGGCTCAGCCGACGTCAGCGCTTCCACCAGCCGTACGTCAACCTGTTCCCGACCTATATTGGTCGGGTGCTTCGGTTCCTCGAACAAAAGAGTCCGCTCACGATCGCGGCCGCCGCACCTCGCTATTACACCGAACTACCATTCCTGTTGTCGTGGCCCATCATCCGCGAGTTCACCGCCTGGAATTGCGCTCTTTTACTAAGGAATAGACCGAAAACTCCACTGGTTTAAAGTCCCGCGAGTTTTTCCCCTTATCGGGTGGCGAGACCGTGACCTCACCGATTGCCGCCGAATACGCTCGTTCGGGCTTGGCCCCGGGCGCCGAGTCCGTACCCTCTCGTCATGGCCAAGATCATTCTGGTCGATGATGAATTGACCATGGTGCAGATGGTCGCCGAAGTTCTGCGCGGCGATGGGCACGAGGTATTTCCCTTCACCAATTACGCGGGTGTGGTCGAGGCTCTGGCCACCCAACATCCGGATCTGGTCGTCACCGATCTCTATCTCGATAAGACCCGACCCGGGGGACATGAGATTCTGAAGAAGGCGCGGGCCTTGTCTCCGCCACCGGCGGTCATCGTCATCAGCGGTCTCGGCACGGTGGAAGATGCCGTGAAGGCGATGAAGTTTGGGGCCTTCGATTTTCTCCGGAAACCCTTCAATCTCGACGAACTCAAGCTCTGCGTCCGCCGGGCCTTGAGCTACACCGAAGCCGTTGCCGAGAACACGCAATTACGTAAGGAACTGCGCCGGCAATATCGGTTCAGCCAAATTATTGGGGCCAATGCGGCCATGCAGGAAGTTTTCCGCATTGTGGAACGGGTGGCGGACACCGACACCACGGTCTTGGTTCTGGGTGAAAGTGGAACCGGCAAAGAACTGGTTGCCCGGGCGCTCCACTACAATTCTCGGCGGGCCACCTGTCCCTTCGTGCCGCTGAACTGTTCCGCCCTGCCGGAGAACCTGCTTGAATCCGAACTGTTCGGACACCGCAAGGGGGCTTTCACTGGCGCCATCGCCGACAAGGAAGGCCTGTTCCACGAGGCCAGTGGCGGAACTATCTTTCTCGACGAAATCGGCACAATGCCGGCGCAACTCCAAAGCCGCCTGCTCCGGGTGCTCCAGGAAAAGGAAGTTCGACGCGTCGGCGACAACACGCCTAGCCAGGTTGACGTGCGGGTCATCGCTGCGACCAACGAGAAGCTGGAGGAACTGATGAACTCAGGGCGGTTCCGCGAGGATCTGTATTACCGACTGAACGTCGTGAACGTCCAATTGCCAGCGTTACGCGAGCGCAGTGACGACATTCCGATGCTCGCCGCGCACTTCCTGAAGGACAAAGTTCATCTGCGCAGCGGAAAGCCCTTTCGTTTGACCCAACGCGCTCTCGACACCCTGGTCGCCTATCCTTGGCCCGGCAATGTGCGCGAGCTAGGGAACGCCATTGAGCGCGCGGTGGTTCTGACCGACGGCCCGCTCATCCGCGCTCGTGACCTACCCCCCGCCCTGCAAAAATCGGCGCCGCCGGATGATGGCCTAGAAGACCAGCAAGCCGCGGAAACCACCGCACCCGTCGGGGCGAACATCAGCCCCGATGCCGCCCCCATCGTTCTGGCCCCGCCGGGCGCTCCAGCGGTCACCACTCTGCCCCACGACGATATCCCCGTGACCTCCGGCACGATCGTTCCCCTCAAGAAGTTCATTCGTGACCATGAGCTGAACTATCTCCGCCAGGTGCTAAACCGGACCAATGGAGACAAAGAAGAGGCGGCCCGATTACTCGATGTCAGCCTAGCCACGCTTTATCGGAAATTGGCTGAAGACGGTGAATAAACACCGGAATCGTCCAACTGCGGTTTCCCCTTTGATCAAGGGCCCACAGTCGGCACCGCGCTCTCTGATGGTTTCTCCAGATTCATGAGTTCGACTTCCAACTCCCGCGTCTTGCCCGCCCCAGGCGAATCCACGACCCAGATCCGGCGCCATTTTGCCTCCGACAACTACGCCGGGATCGCGCCCGAAGCGTGGGCGGCTCTCGAGGAGGCCAATCGCGGGCATGCTCCCGCCTACGGCAACGATCCTTGGACCCAGCGAGCGGCTGACTTGGTCCGCGAACTGTTTGAGACACCCTGCGAGGTGTTCTTCGTCTTCAACGGCACCGCGGCTAACTCCCTTTCCCTCGCGCACTGCTGTCAGAGTTATCACAGCGTGCTGTGCCATGAAGTCGCGCACATTGAGAAAGATGAGTGCGGCGCACCCGAGTTCTTTGCAAACGGTTCCAAGCTCCTCTTGCTCCCCGGTTCGAATGGCAAACTAACCCCGGCTGGCATTGAGGAAGCTGTCCTTCGCCGGACCGATATTCACTACCCCAAACCGCGGGTCGTGAGCCTGACCCAGGCCACCGAAGTGGGTACCCTCTACACGGCCGCCGAGATCCGAGCCGTGGGAGCTATGTCCAAGAAACACGGACTCCGTCTCCACATGGACGGTGCGCGTTTCGCCAATGCGGTGGCGGCTTTGGGAGTCGCCCCACGGGAAATCACCTGGCAGGCGGGAGTGGACGTATTGTGCTTTGGAGGCACCAAGAACGGAATTCATGTCGGCGAGGCCGTCGTTTTCTTTAACCGCGACCTCGCTCGGGAATTCGATTACCGCGCCAAGCAGGGGGGGCAGCTCTGCTCAAAAATGCGTTTCGTCGCCGCTCCTTGGGTCGGAATGCTTCGAGACGGCATTTGGCTACGCCATGCGGCTCACGCAAATGCCATGGCCACCTTGATGCATGACCTCGTCAGTGCCATCCCCGGCGTCCGGATCCTGTTCCCTCGAGAGGCCAATTCGGTGTTCGTGGATCTGCCCAAACCAGCCATCAACGCCCTCTATGGACGCGGTTGGCTGTTCTACAACTTCATCGGCGAAGGAGGCTGCCGCCTGATGTGTTCTTGGGACACTTCGGAGGAGGATGTTCGCTCGTTCGCCGCCGACTTGGTGGCAGCTATGCCGCCAGTTACGGGCTAATTTGGTTCCAACTAATCCGAGTCCTCATTCTGTCGATCATTGCGACGATCCGATCCGAGGAAGGACGCTCTGCGTCAGGTTCATTAGCGTCAGTCGATCACGACGCTTTTCGAAATCCGGCGCGCCGTTGCGGAATCGGTCCAAATCCCACAAATCGGCAAAAACCCGCCCTCGTCGCAACTGCAACACTTGGTCAAAAGCCGCTTCCAATAATTCGAGACTCGGTTCGGCGAACTCACCGCTGCGGGACAATTCTTCCAAGGCGCCGTTTCCGGATCGAGTCGGAATGAGGGATACCACTCCGACCCCGGCGTCGAAGGCGAATTCAGCCGATCGAACCGCCCATTCCAGAGCCTCGGATTCACTTTGGAACGGCGGTTTAACCAATACAAACGCACGCATCTCCACGCCAGCCAATCTTAGAAATCCGGCGGCCCAGGCAAAGTCGTCGAGGGTCATTCCCTTGTTCAACCGCGTCAGGAGTTCCGGATGCGCGGTCTCCAATCCCAGGGCGACTTCGAGCTGAGTCTTCCCGAGTCGTTCCTGAAAATCCCGGATTCGGTCGCCTACCAATGAGGGGTGACATTCCACAATGACCCTCTGAAACGGCCGACAGAGCTCGGCAATAATTGGATGATCTGACCGCGGAATAGCCCCGGCATCGAAGAAAGATCCGGCGTTATAGAGTTTCAACCAATCCGCCGGTGCGGCCCCTTCCAGAGCGAAGCGGATCTGCTGCGGAATCGATCCCGAGGGGAGTGGGTGCAGCGACGTCTGCCGCCACAGGTCACACATCAAGCAATGCCAGGGGCATTCCCGATTGGTGAGGAACACCGTCCGACACACTTTAGTCAGCCCGGTTGAGTCGGGCTCAATTTCAGTCAAACACAAAGACGGCCGCACCGCCGACAAGGCATCTCGTTCGCGATTGAGATTGGGTCTTAAGGACCGAATCCAAGCGTCAACCTGGGTCCCTTGCGACCAATCGGGTAACCGGGAGTTCATGAAAGGAGTTCTACCCGAGAGGAGGAAATCAGTTGGCGGGTTGCTCTCCAAGGGGTCACTCAAAGAAAACGGCGCGCGGAGAACCGCGCGCCGTTGAAACACAGGAAACCAGTTAACTTAAGCCAACTCGATTTTATCGCCCTTTTTTAGAGTGACGATTGCCTTCTTCCAATCGCTGTCTTTGCCGGCAGCTTTGGTCGATTGGCGGCGGGCTTTGCCGCGCACATTCAGGGTATTAACCCGAACCACCTTGACCTTGAACAACTGTTCCACGGCCCGCTTAATTTGGGGGGCCGTTGACCGGGGATCAGCAACCAAGGTGTATTGGTTATGCTTATCGGCCTGTAGCGTGCACTTTTCGGTGACACGAACCGTCTTGATCACATCGTAGGCGTTCATGCGTTGGTTCCTTCCGGGCGCACTTCTTTGTTGAGGCGGGCTTCGACTTGTTCGAAAGCACCTTTGGTGAAGACCAGCTTGTCGTATTTAAGCACGTCGTAGGTGTTCAGGCGGGATCCGGTGGTCAGGTCGACTCCAACCACGTTCCGAGTGGCCCGCTCCACATTGGCGTCAGTTCCACTGATGATAAAGAGGCTAGTTCCGTCGATTCCCAAGCTATCGACCACACCTACGAATTCTTTGGTCTTGCAGGTAGTGAGTTTAAGGTCGTCCACGAGAATCACATCGCCCGCTTTGAGGCGTTCACCGAGTGCTTTTCGCAAAGCAAGCTGACGAACCTTTTTATTGACCTTCTTGTCGTAATCGCGGGGTTTGGGTCCAAAGACCACACCGCCGCCGCGCCACAACGGAGACGCGAACGAACCAGCACGCGCGCGGCCAGTGCCCTTTTGACGCCATGGTTTTTTACCGGTTCCATTCACGTCACCCATGGTCTTGGTACAGGCATTCCCTTGACGTTGGGCGGCCATGTAAGCGACCACGGTGTCATGCACCGCTTGGGTGCCGCGACCGTTGGGGATGACCTCGAACTTAACTTCGAGTTCTCCCGTGGAATTTCCCTTAATATCTTTAATCGAAAGTTTCATGGGTCAGCCTCGGTTACTTCTTGGCCTTCGGTTTAGCGGGAGCGGAAGACTTCTTTTCCGCCTTCTTCTCACTCGCGGCAATCGCCGCGGCCTTCACTTTAGCCCGGATATCGTGAATCTGTTTCAAACGAGCCGAACCAATGGCGATTTTCTTGGCTTCGCGAACGATGCAATAATCGCCTTCACTTCCAGGGAAGTTGCCACTGATCAACAAAACCCCGTCTTCCTTACGGACCTGGATAACCTCCAGGTTCTGGGAAGTTCGTCGAACCACACCCATATGACCGGGCATTTTCATGCCCTTGTTCACGTGACCAGGGAACAGGCGGCAACCAATGGCGCCAGAGCGACGATGCCATCCCTTGGCACCGTGGGTAGCGTCACCACCGCGGAAGGACCAGCGTCCCACCACACCTTCAAAACCGCGACCCTTGGTGATGCCAATACAATCGACAAATTGACCCACTTCAAACAAGTCAGCACCGAGCACGTCGCCCGCCTTAACTTCTTTGGTGAAATCACGAAACTCACGGATTCGCTTCACCGCGGTGCCGTTGTGTTTCTTGATGTGACCGAGTAACGGTTTCGCCAATCGCGATTCCTTCTGGGGATCGAAACCAAGCTGGACGGCATTGTAGCCATCACGCCCATCTTGTTTCTTGACCTGCATGACGAAATTCGGTCCGACCTGCACGACGGTAACCGGTGTGGACACCCCATCTGCGTTATAGACGCGGGTATGTCCGATTTTCTTTCCAATAAGTCCGAGTGGCATGGTCGTGCGAAATCAGATTTTGATGGTGATATCAACGCCCGCGGGGAGATTGAGCTTCTTGAGCTCATCCACGGTCTTGGCTGTAGGATCGAGAATGTCAATGAGCCGTTTATGAGTACGTTGCTCGAAACTCTCCATGGACTTTTTGTCCGCGTGAGGTGAGCGATTGATCGTCAGACGCTCAATATTTGTGGGGAGCGGAATGGGCCCAGCCACACGGGCACCGGAGCGTTTGACAGTTTCGACGATTTCACTCGCCGAGGCGTCAATCACCCGATGGTCGTATGCTTTAAGGCGAATGCGGATGCGTTGTCCAGCCATACAAAGAACAGGTTTAAGTTAGTACAAACGAAGTTTTAGCTGCGAGCCGCCGGGCGCTTCTTAGCAGCGTCCATGATCTCGGAGAGGACGCTCGAGGGCACTTCTTCGAAGGCCGACGGTTCCATAGAATAGGAGGCTCGCCCCTTGGACAGCGATCGGATCGCGGTGGCATAGCCGAACATTTCCTTCAGGGGCACATTGGCGGTGACGACGGTCTGTCCCGCCTTAGCATCAACGCCTTGAATAACCCCGCGCCGACGGTTGATGTCGCCCAGGATGTCACCTTGGTACTCATCCGGGGTGGCGACTTCGACCTTCATGATCGGCTCGAGAAGCTTAGGTCCAGCCTTCGGGAACGCATCCTTGAGCGCAAAGATACCCGCCATCTTGAACGCAAGTTCGTTGGAGTCGACCTCATGGAACGATCCGTCAACGATGCTGACCTTGATGTCGATGACTTGGTATCCTGCGAAGACGCCGGATTTGATTGCTTCGCGAATACCGTCTTCGACAGCCGGGATAAATTCCCGGGGGATCGAGCCACCCACGATGTCATCGATAACCTCAACTCCCTTGCCCTTCTCATTCGGTTCGATCTTAACGCAGGCGTGTCCGTATTGGCCGCGACCGCCCGACTGGCGGATGAACTTACCTTCGCCATCAGCCGCTTTGGTGATGGTTTCGCGAAAGGCGATCTGAGGAGCGCCGGCATCGGCCTCCACCTTGAATTCACGCTTCAATCGGTCGCGGATGATTTCCAGGTGAAGTTCACCCATGCCCGCAATAATCAATTGACCTGTCTCCTCGTTGGTGAAAACGCGGAACGTGGGATCTTCTTCCGCCAACCGTTGGAGCCCTTCGGACATCTTGTCCCGGTCTGCCTTGGTCTTCGGCTCAATCGCCATGCTGATAACCGGCTCGGGAAACGTAGGCGGCTCGAGCATCACGTCATAGGCCTCATCGCAGACCGTATCACCCGTGGTGATATTACGCAGTCCGACCAACGCGGCGATGTCACCCGAATAGACGGCATCGATGTCTTTACGTTCGCTGCCTTGAATGACCATCAGACGGCTGACGCGTTCACGGCGACGGGTTCGGGGATTGTAAATATTATCGCCCTTGCGGAGACATCCGGAATAGACGCGGAAAAACACCAACTTACCCGCGTATGGGTCGGTCCAGAGCTTGAAGGCCAACGAACAAAACTTGTTGTGGTCGTTGGGTTCGACGGTCTCCAGTTCATCCGATCCCGGGACGTGTCCCACGGCCGCCGGAATGTCGAGCGGTGAAGGCAGATAGTCGATTACGGCATCAACTAGAACCTGCACACCCTTCTTTTTGAAGGCGGATCCACAGAGAACGGGAACCATCTCAATCTTGCAGGTCAAGCGACGGATGGCATCCTTGAGTTCAGTCGCTGAGATCGGCTTTTCCTCGAGCACCATTTCCGCAATGCGGTCATCCTTGTTGGAGACGGCATCGATCAACTCAGCGAGACCGGCTTCGGCTTTATCCTTGAACTCAGCCGGGATTTCCGTGATCTCAAACTTCAGGCCTTCATTCTCAATGTCGCCTCGACCCCAAACGATTGCTTTCTGGTTCACCAAATCGATTACCCCCTGGAAATTTTCCTCAGCCCCGATGGGCAACATAACCGGGAACGCATAGGCATTGAGCTTTTTGCGCATGTCGTTAAGGGCGTTTTCAAAATTCGCACCCGTACGATCCATTTTGTTGACGAAAGCGATCCTCGGAACTTTGTATTTGGTGGCCTGACGCCAAACCGTTTCCGACTGGGGCTGCACCCCAGCAACGCCACAGAACACCGCTACCGCACCATCTAAAACCCGCATGGATCGTTCCACCTCGGCAGTGAAATCCACGTGTCCAGGAGTATCGATGATGTTAATCCGGTGGGCGAGTCCTTCCCGCGACTTGAAGAGGCCTTCTTCCTTCTTCTGAGTCCAAAAGCAGGTAACGGCGGCGGAAGTGATCGTGATACCACGTTCCTTCTCCTGTTCCATCCAGTCGGTGACGGTATTGCCGTCATCCACGTCACCAATTTTGTGAATCAGACCCGTGTAGAACAGAATTCGCTCTGTCGTCGTGGTCTTGCCGGCATCGATATGGGCGGCGATTCCGATGTTGCGAGTCCGCTCCAAAGCGTACTGGCGGGATGGCGAATTCAACGTCGTATTAATTGCGGATACGTCGCTCATGGTGCCTCGACTCTAACTTGCGTCTAAATTGGGTTGTGGAGATGAAAAACGCCCCGGGACAGGCCTCGGGGCGTAACAAATTAAAAGACAGGATCTACCAACGGAAATGAGCGAATGCTTTATTGGCCTGCGCCATCTTGTGCACGTCGTCCCGCTTGCGGATGGCATTTCCCTGTCCTTGGAAAGCCTCCATTAATTCAACCGCCAGAGCTTCCTTCATGGGAATACCTTTACGCTTGTCAGCGAAGGTCACAATCCAACGCAACGCGAGGGAAGTTTGTCTCTCCACCGGAATTTCCAGCGGCACCTGGTAGGTGGCACCACCGACTCGGCGAGCTTTCGTCTCAATCCGAGGCTTGGCGTTATCGACGGAGCGCTGAAGAATTTCCAAGGTGTTGACCCCGGGGTTTTTCTCAGCGAGCGCGTCCAAAGCATCATATACGATGCGTCGGGCAGTGCTTTTCTTGCCGCTATCCATCACAAAATTGATGAGGCGGCTAACTAAGGCGCTGTTGAACTTAGCATCAGCGACGGTCTGGCGTTTATCAGCTTGGCGACGACGAGCCATACAAAGAACGGGCGAACGAAGGTTAACGGAAATTATTTACCAGCTTTGACAGCTTTGGCACCTTTGTCCCCAGCTTTGGGAGCCTTCGGACGCTTGACGCCATACTTGGAACGACTCACCCGGCGCTTTTCAACACCGGTACAATCGAGTGTTCCGCGGACAATGTGGTAACGGACACCGGGAAGATCCTTCACCCGGCCACCTCGGACGAGCACGATCGAGTGCTCTTGGAGATTATGACCCTCATCCGGAATATACGCGATGACCTCGGTGCCATGACTGAGGCGAACCTTGGCCACCTTGCGCATGGCGGAGTTGGGCTTCTTCGGCGTGCGGGTCATGACCTGCAGGCAGACGCCGCGGCGGAAAGGTGCGCCTACAAGAGCGGGAGCTTTGCTCTTGTAGTTCATTTTCTTGCGGCCCTTGCGGACCAGCTGATTAATCGTGGGCATGTACGACCGGAACGGTTATCGAAACTGTTGCCGGGAAGGGGCAACGGGAGCGCAGAAAGTATCAATCACGACTTTCGGTGCAATACGTTTTTTGGATTTTCTCAGGTACTGCGGTCCCGTGGCCCCTCCTTTATCCATTCTGCACCCCCGCTAACACGGAGGATTTTTCTCGTGAAAACCACTTATTCCCACGCGTTCGGCCCTTTCCCGTGAACGTCCTCAACCTCTCCTTTCGCCGAACCGAACCGAGACACTTCCCGGAAATTATCCAAGAGATTTAGACTCCCCTACGTTTCGAAAACTCCAGCCCGCTCATTTCTTCCCGCCGCTTGCGGCTCACCCAACCATCCGGTAACTACAGGCCTAGCTGTCGCGGAAAACCAGCTACAGGAGCACCCGCTCCACCGCAAAAACCGCCATGAATCAGGAATCTCTACATCAGTTCGCCCAGCGTCTGCGGGATTGGACCGACCGATCCACCGATCACCCTCCACCCCCGGAAGCGGCGTTTAACGAGTGCGCCCAACAGCTCTGGAGCTGCCAGATGGAACTCAACCCGGTCTACCAAGCCTGGTGTATAGCGGCCGGACGCAAGCACAACCCACCCCCCGATTGGCGCGACTTCCCGGCGCTCCCCACCCAAGCCTTCAAAGAACTTCCGGTGAGTTGTATTCCTGAGGCGGAGCGCACCCACGAGTTTCAGTCCAGCGGCACCACGGGACACCGTCCGAGCCGCCATTTTCACCACGCCAGTTCCCTGGCCTTATACGAACATTCGGCCCGTCTGGCCTTTTCACAGCGGGTGTCCACCGACCGGGCTCGCCCCATTCTTTCCCTCACGCCGCCCCTCCAGGAGGCACCTCACTCTAGCCTCGTCCACATGTTCGATCGGGTGATCCACGACTTCGGCGCACCCTCTTCTGATTTTTTTGGCCGGAATACATCGGACGGTTGGGTTTTGGAAGCCACTCGGCTGAGTGAACGTCTCCAGGCCACCCAGGAACCTCTCCTGTTGCTGGGCACGGCCTTCAACTTCGTTCACCTGCTGGATTCCTTACCATCTCAGCGACCCGGGCTACCCCTGCCGGCTGGGTCTCAAATTATGGAGACCGGCGGGTACAAAGGACGCTCCCGGGAATTATCCCGCGGGGAATTGCATCGGCAACTCGCCAGCCGGTTAGGGGTACCCACCGCGGCCGTTCTGACGGAATACGGCATGAGTGAACTGAGTTCGCAGGCCTATACCATCCCACCTGAAGGGAATTTCCACCCGACTCTCAAATTCCCCACCTGGGCCCGAGCTTTGGTGGTCTCGCCCGAGACCGGTCGGGAAGTGGCCGAAGACGAGGCCGGCCTTTTGCGCGTCATCGATCTCGCCAACGTCTGGTCGGTCCTCGCGATTCAAACCGCCGACCTTGCCATTCGACGCGGCACGCACTTTGAACTGATCGGCCGAGCCCCCGCTGCGGAAGCCCGGGGTTGTTCCCTCATGTCGACCTCCCCACTTTGATCCATGCATCTTCCGAACCTCTTCCTGGCTGATCTGCCACCGGAAGCCGCGATAACCCCGCAACTCGTGCGGGAGGCCTGTGTCGCGGTGAAGCGCAATCGGGCCAACTGGCTGGCCCACCGGCGGACCCAGGAACTCGTGGAACTCTTGGCCTATGCCGCCGAGCGCTGGATGCAGCCCGACTATAGTTTGCGGCGGCGAGCCTTGGAACTGGCCCCCGCGGAGACCGGCTTTGGCCCAGCCACCCTCGCGCGCGGCCTCGACAGTTACTTTCGTCTATTCACCGTCGAACACCTTTTCGGACTCCTAAACCAAGACTTGGGAGACGCCCGGCGCTTGGATGAATTCGCGGCCCCTGCAGGAGAGCTGCGCCAGGGAAGGCTGGCGCTCGCCCGAGGACCCGAACTACTGGCGCACGTGGCCGCGGGTAATTTACCCAACTCCGCCTTAACGACCTTGATGCTGGGAGTGCTCACCAAATCCGCCCAGTTCATGAAGCTTTCCAGTTCGGGAGCCATTATCCCGCGCTTGTTCGCTCATTCCCTGGCCGAACTGGAACCTAAATTAGGGAGTTGCCTCGAATTGGCCTGTTGGCCCGGTGGCCAGGTGCGACTGGAAGAGGCGCTTTTCGCGGAAGCCGAATGCGTCACGGTCCACGGCAACGACGACACCGTGGCTTCGATCAACTCCCGTGTTCCCGCCCGATGTCGACTGGTCGCACACCCGCATCGGCTCAGCTTTGGCCTCGTCGGGAGTGATCAGTTGTCGAGTTATCTCGCGCGCAAGATCGCCTCTCGGGCGGCGGCCGATATCACTGCCTGGAACCAACTCGGGTGCCTTTCGCCGCATGTGTTCTACGTCGAGGAGCGCGGATCGATGTCCCCCGAGGGGTTTGCGGAACAACTGGCCCAGGCCCTAGCGGAACGGGAACTCGCCGAGCCCCGAGGCGATTTACCCTTGGAAACCGCCGCCGAATTGGCCGGACGCCGATCCCTTCATGAATTAAGAGGAATGCGCCATGCCACCACCCGGGAGGAGGCCATCACGGTGCCCCGCGGAGCCTTTTTCGAAGCGCCGCAGACAGCGACTCGGGTCTGGGCGAGCCCGGATTCAACGGCTTGGACCGTCGTGTACGAGGATGATCCACGGTTCCGCACCTCCTGCCTGAACCGATTCGTCTATGTAAAGCCCTGCAGCGATCTGACCGACGCGCTGCGGCACGCCGAAGTCGTCCACGGACGAGTCAGTACTGTGGGCGTCGCCGCGAGCGAAAGCCGGATGGCCGAACTCGCCCTTCGGTTGGCCCAGTGGGGCGTCAGCCGAATCTGTCCGTTAGGACGAATGCAGGAACCACCGCCCGGCTGGCGCCACGACGGGCGACCAGCCTTGGCTGATCTCATTACCTGGACCGACTGGGAAACAATTTAGTACCCGAAATTCATGGAACTTCGCCGCACCTTTCAATTCGAGGCCGCTCATCGCCTACCGAATGTCGTCCCAGGCCATAAATGCGCCCGTCTTCACGGTCACAGTTTCGCCGTGGAGCTTGCTGTGGCGGGCCCCTTGGACCCAGAGCTGGGCTGGGTCATGGACTATGCGGAGATCAAGGCCGCGTTCGAACCCCTCTATCGGCAACTGGATCACAACTATCTGAACGAACTTCCGGGCTTGGAAAACCCCACCAGCGAACTCCTCGCGAAATGGATTTGGGAGCGCCTCCAGCCGACCTTGCCCCTCCTGATCGAAATCGTGGTGGCCGAGACCTGCACCGCCCGCTGCGTGTATCGCGGAGCCGATTGAAACCTCAATGAAAACCTGGAGCTAAGCGCTCTAACACTGCTCAACAAGGAAGCCTCTCGCGGCAAATTTCTCCATTTCACCCCGGGAAAACCAATTCCGTTGACAACTATGATCGCTCTCACGTTCTGAGGTCACATTTAACTATGTCATACTTTAATCAGATTGTAACTTTCAGCCTCATCGGACTCGCGACTAGATCAACGGTTCAGGGTACTAACCTTCTCCAAAACGGAAGCTTCGAGGATCCCGCTGGCAACTACGAATACGTTCCGGGTGGGATGACCAAACCGGCGAGTTGGCAAACCGTGCTTAGTGGTGTGGAGATTTTTACCTAAGATGACATTGGGCTGGGGTTTCCCTATACGACGACCCTCCAAAATGGAGTCAAAGCGGTCGACCTCCCTCTCCTGGATTGCCAAAGGCCGACGGGCCATCGGAGACTGGCCAAGGATGCGAATCCTCTTGAGTGGTGGTTCCGGTTTTGTCGGTTCGAACTTTGCGGTCCAGGCTGCGGCGGCCGGCCACGAGGTCCTTTCCTTTTCTCGCCGTAAACTCCCCAGCAGCCCCAACTGGCACCATGTAACCGCCTCTTGCGCGACCCTGCCTTGGGAGGCCATTGAACGTTTCCAACCCGAGGCCTTGGTCCATACCGCCTGGGAAGCAACGCCGGGAGTCTATCTGGAATCCCCAGAAAACCACGACTGGGTCACTTGGAGCGAACAGGCCATCCGCGGACTCGCCGACCGTGGCACCACCCACTTCCTGGTCTTGGGAACGTGCATCGAATACCGCATCACCGGTCAACCCCTGCGAGAGGACGAACCACCCGCCCCCGAGTCCACCTATGCCCGCTGTAAGGACGAACTCCACCGGCGTTTGACGGCCCCCAGCACGAGCCCACCTCTACCCCTCGCCTGGGCCCGACTCTTCTATCCTTACGGTCCCGGAGAACACCCGTCGCGCTTGGCCAGTTCGCTGATCGCCCGGCTTCGACGCAGCGAACCCGTCGTCTTGAACACGCCGTTCAGCATTAAGGATTACATCTACGTCGACGACGTCGCCTCCGCCCTGCTCCGCCTCCTGGAGCGCCGCTTTCATGGGGTCATCAACCTGGGCACCGGCCAGGGCGTGTCCGTGCTCACCCTGGCCCAAACGATCGCGGAAATAATGGGCCGACCGGAGCTGGTCCGTTGGGCCGACCCACCGGCGGCCGACTCCCTTTATCACGTTGTAGCGGACAGTTCCCGACTTCGCTCTTTGGGTTGGTTTCCGCAGGTCGGGCTTGAAGCAGGCCTCCGTCGCCTGATAGACGCCTCGGCCTGATGACTCATCGGTCCACCTGCCCGGGGTGCGGAAGTGATCAATTGACGGGTGAATTCAGACTTCAGCGCCAACCGGTCGTCCTTAACTACCGCTTTACGAACGCACGTGCGGCCGCCCGCGTGCCGCGCCGCGACATCCATCTGCGGCAGTGCCGCCAGTGCGGGTTGATCTTCAATGCCGCGTTCGCTCCCGAGGCGGTTCTCTACGACGAGAATTATGAGAATCGGCAGTGTTTTTCCCCAGCCTTCACCGCTCACCTGGAGCGCCTGGCCCAGGATCTGACCCAACGGTATGCCCTCGCGAAGGGAGGCATTCTCGAAGTCGGCTGCGGTAAGGGAGATTTCCTCCGCCTCCTGTGCCGAACCGCGGGGACCCTAGGAGTCGGTTTCGACACTTCGTTTGAACCGCCGATCGAACCCGAGCAAACCCAGGTCGAATTTCACCGAAGCTACCTCCAGGCCAGCGCGGTCCCCGGAAATTTTGCCGCCGTGATTTGCCGCCACGTGATTGAGCATGTGCCCGATATCGGTTCGTTCCTCGGCGAATTGCAGGCAATTGCCGCAGCCGCTCGGGCTCGCCTGGTTCTGCTGGAAACCCCGCGCTTTGAATGGATCGCGAAACACCAATGCGTCTGGGATATCTTCTACGAGCACTGCAATTATTTTCCTTCGCCCACCTTAGCGCATCTTTGTCGGCGGGCCGGCTTCCGCGTCTTGCGCCAGCGAGCCGTCTTCGGTGGCCAATATCAGACGCTCGAACTCTCGCCCGAGCCGCAATCCCAGCGCGCGCCCCGTCCGCCCGGCATCCGGCCAACCTCTTCCCTGGTCAGTTTTGCCCGGACAGCCGAGCGGAAACTGGCCGCGATCGAACAGCTCATCCGCCGTAAATCGAAGAACGGGCCTTGGGGAATCTGGGGCGCGGGCGCCAAGGGCGTGGCCATCATTAACCAATTGCCTCAAGAACGTCCCACTATGGTCGTCGACTCCAACCCCGCGAAACAAGGCGGGGCGATCCCGGGAACTCGGGTTCCCATTGTCGCCCCCGACGATCCCCGCCTGGACACTCTCAAGCTTATCCTGATCGCGAATCCTAATTATGCCGCAGAGATCCGGGCCACGCTCCGAGAACGCCACTACACCGGTGCGGTGGCGATCCTCTGAAAGGGTGCCCCTGTGTGGCGTTCGCCAGTTGACCTCAACCGACCCCCGGCAAAGCCGATATCCCGCCCGCCCGGCGATGCACGCTTCGATTCGCCGACCGTCCTGATCCGTTGCTCCTGCCATGTCTGAACCCTTTTTCAGCGTCCTGCTTCCGACCAAGAATCGGTCCATCATTGTCGATGACGCCATTCGGAGCGTCCTGCAGCAGACCTTTCCCGATTGGGAACTCATTATCTCGGACAACGACGATTCACCCACCGCCACCCGAGAGGTAGTGGCCGGATTTACCGACCCTCGGATCCATTACTTCCGAACCTCGGGCCGGCTGCCCATGCATGACAATTGGGAGTCAGCCTTCAATCATTCCCAGGGCCGCCACGTCCTTATTCTGGAAGACAAACAGCGTTTAAACAGTACCGCCCTGGAAACCCTGCACCGGATTCTCGGGACGCAACCGGAGGCCGTCATCACGTATCCGGTCGTCCTGACGTCGCAGGAAAGCCTTCCTCCGATTCCCCCCACCTTGGAACCGGTCCGCATCACCAGTATCGAGCTCTTGAATCGCTACTGCGATTTCGATGAGGACAGTTGGCAATTCCTGCCCCGCGGACTCAATTCCTGCGCACCGTCGGTCCTCCTGCGTCAACTCCAGGCGACGAGCCCGACGGGACAGGTTTTTTCCCATCTAGCGCCGGACCACAGCCAGGCGTATCAGCTTCTCAGCCGGGTTGATTCGATCCTGCATGTCCCCGGCGACGTGATCTACATCCCCACGAGTCTGCGGAAGAAGGGCACGTTTTCGAACGGTCTTTCCTGCATCCGAAAGGACGAAAACGCGCGCCGCTGGTTCAGTGAGTTGCCAGTGCCCTTGGAGGACTTGGTGCGGGACGTGCCGATCAAGACCCACTGGATGCCGCTCAATGTCATTTTACATGATTTCCGGCGGTTTCTCCATCGAGCCGACTACGCACCCAACTTAAACTGGGTCCGTTACCATGGTCTCTCGATCTACATGGTGCTGCTCGGCAAGTTGTGGCGCTGCGACATGAAACCCGAGATGGACGCTATCCGAGCTTCCCTGCGGCAACAGTCCACCGGATTTGCCCTCCGCGTGGGATTCGACGTGGTGAAACGGGTAGGGCTGGCGGTATTCCGTCGACTCCAGGGGGACCGACGGCTTTGACGCGTCGGAGATTGAACCCTTCGGTCAAGCCAGGGCAGCATCCCGTTCTCATTCTCGTATGAAGAAAAGCCCCTTTCTCTGGTTCCTAGCCGTGCTCGCCTTGGTGCTCGGTTACGAGTTTCGGGACAGTTTCCTGCCAGGAATAGCGGGGTTTGCGAATGACGCTCCTCTGGGTCTGATGCAGGCCTATTCGGCGGTTCGTTGGGACTACTTCTTTGGCGGATCTTGGCTGCACAACGTTTGGATTGGCGGACCCGCGCTGAACACGCTACCCAATTTTTCCCACGGCCTTTATCTGCTCGGAGGCGCCATCTTCTTCGCCAAATTTGCCGCGGTTCTGTCGATGGCGTTTGCCGGAATTGGACTCTGGGTTTTTTGCCGCCGTCAGGGCTTCGGCGCCGCCGCCAGTGCCTTGCCCGCCCTGGCCCTGGCGCTCAACGGAAACTTTCTCTCTCACGCCACCTGGGGCCTAGGCTCCCGGGCCGCCACCGTGGCCTTTGCTGCGTTAGCTCTGGCCGCCGCCACACCGGGAAACCGGCGCCAAGGTCTGGTCTCCTGGATTCGCCTGGCCCTAGCCGGTTTCGCCACTGGAATGACCGTGATGGAAGGAGCCGATGTCGGTGCGTTCTTCAGTCTGCTCGTGGGGGCCTATGTCGTGTTCAATGCCTGGATCGAACCGTCTCCCCTGGGCCAAAGAGTGATCAAATCAGCGCTCCAATTGGGCCTCGTCGTCGTCTGTGCCATTTGGATTTCCGCACTGGCCTTGACCTCCCTGGTCGGCACGCAGATTCAAGGCGTCGCGGGGATGGGCGAAGACACGGCCGCCCGGCAAAAACGCTGGGAATTCGTCACCGGCTGGAGCTTTCCCAAACTTGAAGTCGTCCGCGTGGCGATCCCCGGCATCATGGGGATTCGCAGCATTTCACCGGGCGCAGAAATGTATTGGGGTAATGTCGGCAGCGACGGAGCACCTCCCCGCTTCAACGGTGGTGGCGAATATGTCGGCCTGCTCGCCCTCATTGTGGCCGGCTGGGCCGCCGCCCGCGCCCTGGCGCGCACGGGCCGCCAACCATTCTCGGATCGTGAACGCAAGTTGATTGGCTTTTGGGCCGTGACCGCCGCGATTTCCCTCCTCCTGTCGTTTGGCCATTACGCCCCGTTTTATCAGATCATTTTCGCGCTACCCTATTTCTCGACCATCCGAGTGCCGATGAAGTTCCTGCATGTGACCCATCTCGCCCTGCTGATCCTTTTTGGTTACGGGCTGCAGGGCCTGTGGCGCTTATATGTGGATGTTTCGGGTTCCACCGCGGGCGGAGTCGGGGAACGTCTCGGGAAGTGGTGGCGTGGCTCGGTTGGCTTCGAACGGGGTTGGGCCTGGGCCTTGATCGGTCTGACTGGGGGCGCCGTCGCGTTTGCTTTGATCTACGCTTGGTACCAACCGGCCCTCACGCAACATCTCGCCAGCTTGGGATTCAGCGGGGCCGAAGGTCAGGCCATGGCGGCATTTAGTGTTCGCGAAGTGGTTCTCTTCGCCGTCACCACCGCCGTTTGCTGTTTCTTGCTGGCGCTAGTCGCCAGCGGTCAGTTTGCCGGAACTGACGCCGGGTGGGCCACCGGACTCCTGGGCTTGGTCCTGGTACTCGATCTCGGCCGGGCCGCCTCGCCTTTCATCCTCCATTTCAATTACCAACGTCGTTACGAGCCCAACGCCGTGACGGAATTCCTTCGCCAAAAATCGTGGGAACATCGCGTCGTGGCGCGTCCGCACCCGGTCATGCGCACCACCTTCAGTTCACCCCAAGATCGCACCTGGCCCGCCGTGCACAATCAGTGGCTGGAAAACCAGATGCCGTATAACAGAATTCAGACGCTCGATATCTGGCAGATGCCGCGTCGTCCCGAACTTGATGAAGCCATGTTGAGCGGCTTTGAACCGGGTACCAATGCCGATTTCGCCCAGGTCGGCCGGCTGTGGAATCTAACGAATGTGCGCTATGTCCTGGGCGCTCGGGGAATCGAAGGTGAGCTCAACCGGTTGTTTGCCCAGGGACAGACGGTGTTCCGGCCGGTCATGGGATTTGACCTCGCCCCTAAACCGGGAAGCCCGGCGGGAGGAGCGGTCACGCTCGACGACATTACCGCGGTTCCCAATGCCGAGGGACAGTATGCGATTTTCGAGAATACCCGCGCCCTGCGTCGCGCCCAGCTCTTCACCCGCTGGGAAACCTTGACCAACGAAACGGCCGCCCTCGCCCGCTTGAAGGATCCCGCCTTCGATCTGGCCAGCACCGTCGTCCTCTCCGCCTCCCCCGGGCCAGTCAGTGGAATCGCCACCAACATCCCCGCCACCGCCACCATCACTCGCTGGTCCCCCACCCGCAGTGTCATCCAGACGGATTCCGCAGCGCCCGGAGTGCTGCAATTGAACGAACGTTGGCACCCCGACTGGAAAGTGACGGTGGACGGTCATCCCACCGAACTTCTCCGCGCCAACTTCGCCATGCGTGGCGTGGCCGTCCCCGCAGGACCCCATACGGTCGAGTTCAGCTACCACCCCGGCATGAAAATGCTGTGGGTAACCCTTAGCGCACTGATGGTGGCCCTGGCGCTGGGGATTGGGTTGGGCCGGGCCCGCGACGAGTCGGTGAAGTCGTGAATTAGCCCAAGGCTTTCAGAATCTTGGCCGGAAAGTACGGCAAGGCCCGGAATACTTCCCGCAACATGCGCGGGGACATTTCCTGCGGTACCGTGGCCCGCACGTAAGCCCGCGGATGCACCAGATCCACCGGCCAGGGAAGCGCGGCCTGGCGGGCGGCGGTGAACTCGGCGAGTCGCGCTTCCTTCACGTAGGCGAACAGGTTCTGGACATACCACCAGGCGACCTGGGGATTGCCCCACAGTTGGGGCCGCAGACAATCCAGCGGCACGAAGCCTTGGGCGCGAAACTTTGTCTGCCAGTAACTGGGCCATTGCTCGTTAACATGATGGGTCCCGCCCTGACCCGGCACGGCCGCGGAAAACACGACCGCATCCCCTAATCGGCAGAGATCCGCCACCAACCCCTCCGCCCGCGCTTCCGGCAGGTGCTCCGCGACCTCGAGGCAGTTAACCAGTTCAAACCGACGTTCCAACACCAACGGTTGGCCCAGGTCATGTCGCTGGAATTTCTCCCGAGGGAAGACCAATTGTTCGTCCCGCACGTAGGTCCCATCAATTCCCAGCACGTCGCAGCCTGCTTCCAGATAAGCCCGAGCCCAGGTGCCCGAACCACAGCCGACGTCGACCACACTTTTCCCCGGCAAAAGACGGAGAATTAGCGGGACCGTTTCCCGAGCCGAACCCGCGGAATCTTCCTTTAACCCCTCGTAATACCGGGACGAATACGTCAGCGCCATGGCAGCCGAGCTTCCAAGGTCAGCCCCGAAAGTTCAAAGCCCAAAGCATCCTCTGACTTGCCGCTTCCCTCCCGGGCAGTTCCACGGCTTGCTCCGCGCCCATGGCACATATCCACGAAAAGATCGATTTCACCGTCGCCATCCTGGTGGTTCACGAGGCGCGAGTGCTCCTGATTCTCCATCGCAAGTTGGGCCGTTGGCTCCCGCTCGGCGGACATATCGAACTGGATGAAGACCCGGAATTCGCCGCTGTGCGCGAAGCCAAAGAGGAAAGCGGCCTAGAGATCGAACTCATCGGCGAACGACCGCCGACTACCGAACCCGGCACCCGCGCCCTAATCGCCCCGCGTTTCCTCGATATCCATCGGATCAATCCCACCCACGAGCACATCGGCATGATTTATCTGGCTCGGGTCAAAAGCGGCACGCTGACCCTGGCGCCCGAGGAACATCATGAGATCCGCTGGGTCGGTGCCGCCGGTCTTGGCCGGCTCCAACCGCCCTTGAGTGGTGCGGTCCGCTGGTACTGCGAGCAAGCCCTGCGGGAAATGAACACGTTGACCTGAATCGTCTGGGCTGTTGACACGTCACAAACCGACACACGACCTTATTGCCATGTCCACTGAAACTCCTGCTACCGCGACCTCCCGTCGTGACTTCCTCAAGAGCACCGGGACACTCGCCGCCGCCGGCGCGCTTGCCGGTGTCACGCTGCCCCATGTTCATGCCGCCGTTAACGACACCATCCGGATCGCCCTGATTGGCGCCGGCGGTCGCGGTACCGGCGCCGCCGGCAATGCCATGAGCGCCCGCAACGGACGCGTCAAACTGGTCGCCATGGCCGACGTGTTTCCCGATCGCCTCAAGACTTCCTACGAAGGCCTAAAGACCCAATTCGGTGACAAAGTAGACGTCCCGGAAGATCAGCGCTTCGTCGGCTTTGACGGGTACCAAAAGGCCATGGATGTCATCGGCAAGGGTGACATTGTCATTTTTGCCACGCCGCCGGCCTTCCGTTGGGTCTTCTTCAAGAACGCCATCGAACGTGGAGTTAATGTGTTCATGGAAAAGCCAGTGGCCGTCGATGCGCCGACGGCCAAGCGCATGATGGAACTGTCCGAGGAAGCGACCAAAAAGAACATCAAGGTCGGCGTCGGCCTGATGTGCCGCCATTGCCGGTCCCGCCAGGAACTCCACAAAAAGATTCAGGACGGAGCCATCGGCCAAATCATCACCATGCGCTCCTACCGCATGCACGGACCGGTGGGATCGGCGTTTTCCCAACCGATGCCCGACAGCGAGGACAGTGAATTGATGTGGCAGATCAAGCGCTTTCACAGCTTCCTCTGGGCGTCCGGCGGTTGCTTCAGCGATTTCTACATTCACAACATTGATGAATGCTGCTGGATGAAAAACGACTGGCCGGTCCAAGCCCAGGCCAGTGGGGGTCGCAATTACCGGGGCGACAATGTCGACCAGAATTTCGACAACTACTCCGTGGAATACACCTTCAAGGACGGAACCAAGCTGTTCCATTTCGGCCGCACCATGGCTGGCTGCCACGACGAGTTCGCCAGCTATGCGCATGGCCAGAACGGTCTCGCGGTCATCTCCTCCGAAGGCCATTGGCCCTCCAAGGCCCGCATTTACAAGAACCAGAAGATGGTCAACTCCGAGATCGTCTGGCGCACCCCGAAGGAAGGTCCGGACCAGGACCCTTATCTGCTCGAATGGGAAGACCTGATCGACGCCATCCACAAGGATCAGCCGTACAACGAAGTGATGCGCGGAGCCCAGGCCAGCTTGGTTACGGCCATGGGTCGCTTCGCGGCTCACACCGGCCAGGTCATTACCTATGACGAATACCTCAAGAATCCACAGGAATTCGCCCCGAACCTCAACAGTCTCGATCTCAAGTCGGCGGCCCCGCTGATCAGTGAAGGCGGAAAGTATCCAATCCCCCGTCCCGGCATGCTGAAGGATCGCGAATACTGACCGGGTTTTGACCCCGGATTAAACCGGACCTGGAAGGGAGGCGCGTGCGCCTCCCTTTTTTATTTTCCCATCACTCAGCGAACACGAGTTGGCCCACGCCTCTCTTCAGGGGCGGTCGATCATCCTCAACCGGCTCTTACTTGGGTTCAGACGTCTCTAACCCCCGGCGCGCGAGCAGCGGCTGGATATTTGGCTCGTGTCCGGTGAACTGCCGGAACATTTCCTTCGCGTCCCGACTGCCTCCCCGGGAAAGGAGCAGATCGCGAAATCGATCCCCGTTGGCGCGAGTCAGTCCTCCATTGGCCTTAAACCACTCCACCGTGACGGCATCCAATACTTCGCTCCAGAAATAGGAGTAATAGCCAGCCGAGTAACCGCCGGAGAAGATGTGCGAGAAATAGGTGCTGAGATAGCGGGGCGGTACGGGAGAAAAGTCCACGCCCCCGCGTTGGAGAGCGGCTGTTTCAAAGGCCAGGACGCCCTCCGCGCCCGGTACCTGCTCCGGAGTCAGCTGATGCCAGGCCTGATCAATGAGATTGGCCGCTACCAACTCGGTGGTCGCGTGGCCTTGGTTGAACTTGCTGGCCGCCTCCACCTTGGCGAGCAGCGCCGGCGGAATTGGCTCCCCAGTCTGATAGTGCTTGGCGTAGTTCTTCAATACCTCCGGCCAGGTTGCCCACATCTCATTTACTTGGGAGGGATACTCCACGAAATCTCGGGGCACGCTCGTGCCCGCAAAGCGCGGATATTTCACCTGCGAGAACATCCCGTGCAACGCATGGCCAAATTCATGAAACATCGTGTCCACCTCATCGTAGGAGAGCAGCGTGGGCTGGCCGGCGGGTGGTTTCGCAATGTTTTGATGGTTTCCGATCACCGGGCGGGTACCGCGCAGACCATCTTGCGGAACGTAGGCACTCGCCCAGGCGCCCCCTCGCTTGTTCGGCCGCGCATAAAAGTCGCCCAAAAACAGGGCCAACGGCGACCCATCGGCATTGAAGACTTCATACACCAACATGTCGGGACTGTAGCCCTTCAAGTCAGGACGCTCCTTGAAGGTAATCCCGTACAACTGGGTCGCGGCAAACAAGACGCCCTCCACCAACACGCGGCGGAGTTCGAAATACGGCCGGAGTTGATCTTCATCGAAGGCGTACCGGGCTGCGCGGACCTTTTCGGAATACCACGCCCAATCCGCCGCCCCTAAAGGAAAGTCAGCTCCATCAGCGTCAATGAGACGTTGCATTTCGGCGGCTTCCCGACGGGCATTGGCCACCGCCGGAGGGGCCAACCGCGCCAGCAATTGGTTCACCGTCTCTACGTTTCCCGCGGTCTGCTCGTCCAATTGCAGGGCGGCATGATGGGCATAACCCAACAGACGGGCCCGTTCGGCACGGAGTCGCACCAGGGATGAAACAATGGCTCGATTGTCGAAAGCATTACCGCGACTGCCGCGGGCCAACGAGGCGGCCATGATCCGTTCTCGCAGGGCGCGGTTTTGCAACGAGGCGAGCGGTGGCTGACCGCTGGTATTGGTGAGACGGATCAGAAACTTGCCGTCGTGCCCGGCCGACTTCGCGGACTCGGCCGCAGCCGTAATCGCGGCATCCGACAAGCCAGCCAACTCGGCCCGCGTCTCGACCCACAGGGAGGCTTCGTTGATCTCCTTGAGGACATTCTGTTTGAACTGGGTAGACAACTGGGCGAGTTCGGAGTTGAAGACCTTGAGTTTAGCCTGGTCGGTCTCCGAGAGCTTGGCACCCCCGCGCACGAAATCTTTGTAATAACGCTCCAGCAAGCGGTCGGACTCCGGATCGAGCGCCAGCGTCGTGCGCGCTTCAAAGAGGGCCGCAACTCGAGCGAAGAGGCCCGGATTCAACCGGATGGCGTCCCGATGCGCGGCAAAGCGCGGCGACATGGCGGAATCCACCTTCTCCAAATCGGGATTGGTGAGTGCGCCCGTAAGAATGCTGAAGGCACGCTCGGCGCGAGCCAACGTTTCCCCCGAACGTTCCAAGGCCACGATCGTGTTGTCGAAGGTGGCCGGCGCTGGGTTCGTGGCGATGGCTTCCACTTCCTTCAGTTCTTCAGCCATTCCCTGCTCGAAGGCCGGCAGAAAATGCTCGTTCTGGATCTGCTCGAACGGCGGCAACTGATACGGCAAGGCACTCCGGCGGAGGAGAGGGTTGGCGCTCGACTGGGCGATTAAATCAACAGACATGGCAAAGCAAAGGAGGGTCAGCAACGGCATCAACCGCGGCAGTTCGCGGAATGGAATGAAAGTCAACATGACGGAGGGATTATGCGGGCCAAACGGGAATCCCGCCACTGTGGTCAGCCGTGCCGCCTCAGCTTGTTCTTGCGTCGGCCTTTCACGAAGAACAGATCTGGTCTAAGGTACGCCCACGTTGAACGAAGAAGGCACGAAGGCAGTTCGGACAGTGATGGGCTTGTTTATCGGCACCCTGTTTCTCTACATCACCATTTACGGCGGCTGCATGGCCTGCCGGCGCCAAGGGGGACCCTGGGCCATTACCCAGGACAAACTTCCAGATGGCACCCCGGTCGTAAAGATTGAGCACCACCGCATCCTTTCGAACGCCCCCGTAATCCTGCGTTTTCCAGGTGAAACCGCGCCCGTCCGTTTCACGAATCACCCGTACCTTCGCCTATACACCCAGCCGAACACCAACGCGCTCCCCTATGGACCGGTGGTCTTCCTCGACACCACCTTTCTGCCCGGCAACGTCACCCTCGACGTCTTTGGTCATCTGGTGGAACTCATCCCCCGGACGCTTTTCATCGATGGTCACGACGTGGGATGGCATCCCGGAACCAACATTACTTTGTCGGTCGACAGTAAATTACCGATCGAAGCCCGACCCAAGCTGAAGCATTAATCCGCGGCGGCGAACCGGATCAACGCGGATCCCGGGCAATCCAGCGGGTCGCCCAAGGATCAAACTTGGAGACCATCCACCAAGACCACCGATCCCGCAGACGCTCAAACCAGCCTCGGGAGGCATCCCACGTCTCGAGATCCACTTTCCGGGAGTGCGCACACAAGAATTCTCCTAAATGCCAGCCTCGCCGGACGATGTCCGGATCCGTCAGCCGGACCATGAGTTCGTGATTAATGTACAAACTCCGGACATCGAGGTTGGAGGAGCCGGCGTAGGCGGCGCGGTCGGTCAGGTACAACTTCGCGTGGAGGACTTGCGGTTGATATTCGTAAATTTCCACACCGCTCCGCAGCAACTGACTATAAAGATGGTGGGCGGCCCGCAAGGCGATTTCGACATCCGAACGGCCGGAAACGACCACCCGCACCCGCGCCCCGCGCCCCGCCGTCAAGCGCAGCAGCTTCCGCACGCCACGCGTCGGAACAAAATAAGCAACCACCAGCAGAACCTCCCGCGCCTCCAGCAAATCTTCCCGGAGCGCCAACTGAAACGCCCCGGCAGTCTGACCCGGACCGGTGGCAAGCAGCTGAACTTCCGGCGTGACCTGGCGCGGAGTGGTTCGGGCGGAGCGGCTCAACAGAGTTCGCCACCGAGGTCCCTCGGCCGCCACTTCCCACATGCGGTCGAATTCCGCCGCCAGCGCCGCTAGCGCCGGACCGTAGAGAGCGATTCCCAGATCCGCCCACCCATGTTCGACGCCATCACCGACATATTCCTCCGCAATATTGAAACCGCCCGTGCCGCCCGCCTGGTCGTCTACCACCAGAAGTTTGCGATGATTGCGCACCGGAAAACGACGCAAATCGAGCGGGTTAAACCAACGGATCATCCCGCCGGCGCGCAGAAATTCGTCCCAGAATCCATCGCCCGTTTCCGCCGAACCCAACGCATCCAGCAGGACCCGAACCTCTACTCCACGAAGCGCGGCCTCGGTGAGGGCACTCCGGATCACTTTCCCCACGGAATCATTCGCGAAAATGTATACCTCGAGCCGGATCGACCGTTTCGCACTGCCGATCGCCCGGAGCAAACGAGCAAAAAACTCCTTGCCCGTGCCCACCCAATGGCACGCTACCGCACCAGGAAGTACCGGGGCCTGTGTCACAATCCACGCAAGAGGGTATTGGCCCGTCGGACCCAGATTTTTTCGCGTTCGCGCTCGAACTTCGGAGCGTGGGAATCGTCTTCCACTACTTCCTGCAATTCGCGTTTCGCCCGCTCCCGGTCCCCGCGATTGAGAATCAGTTCGGCGAACTCCACTTTGGCCCGCGCGTAGCCATGACTGGCCAACACCCGTTCCCATTCGAGCAGCGCCGCGTCACGTTCACCCAGCGCCGTTAGGGCTTCCGCCAACGCCATCCGAGTCTGCCCGTAGTCGTGCTTCGGCTCCGTCAGCAACACGCCTTCCAACCAAGGCCGCGCTTCCGCGGGGCGGTTCAGACGCAGCAGGCAAAGAGCCAGATGCGACCGCGCATCCAAGTCGTCCGGATCCCGCTGCAACGCCGCCCGGTAACTGGCCTCGGCCTGGGTAAACTTCTCCTGGCCGAAAAAGACATCCGCCAGATCGAGGTGATCCCGGGCGTGATCCAGATTGTGAATCCGAGCCTCCAGTTCCTTAATGCGCCGACGGACCTTGGATCCAGGCAATTCGAACCCGCGTCCACCGCCTCCCCCGATCGGCCCCTCCTGCCGATACACCATCAGCCAGTAAAAGAAGGCACTGAGCACCGAAAAGAAGAAGATAAACACCGACCAAATCCATTCCCGGCGACGCACCGCATCCACCAGCATCCACACTTGGAACGGCAGAAAGAGCCAGAAGATTGGCTCGGAGAGAATCGCCACCGGATTGGAAAGGAATTGGTACATGTCCGCTAAAGCGCGAAACTGCTGGTGGGCGGCCGGATTGGCAAGGCAACCGCAGGAACACCTCCACCTTGAAATAGGTCCAGACCCGTCATGGGGGCCGGTTCACAGGAACTCTTGAATCATGCGAGCGACCACCGCATCGGTGGCTTCGAAGGCCCCGGTGCCCCCAAAATTGGTCACCACCACACAGGCCCAATCCCGGTTCGGGGCGATCCAAACATTGGTGAACCATTGGAGATTCGAGCCGGTGTGCGACAGCGTCTTCCCATTGGCCCAGGGCCGTTCGCCCACAATCCAGCCCAAACCGTAGCCCGAGTTGTTCGCCACGGCGGTGTGCAGCTTGTTGAACGATTCCTGGGTGAGCAATTCAAGCTGACCCCGCTCACCAGCCAGGTGGAACGTCACATAGCGGGCCATATCGACCAGATTGCAATGAACGGTCCCCGCCGGGCCTATCCCCGGTGGGTTATCGGCCGAAGTACCCGGCGCCATCGGCGTCCGCGTCGTGCCACTGCCCGTATGTCCCCACGGTTGATCAATGTGTCGCGGCGTCGCCGGCACGCCAAACCCCGCCGAGGTCAGACCGAGCGGAAGAAACAGCTTCTCGGTAATCAATTGTTCCCACGGCCTTCCCGCCACCCGTTCCAGCATGGCGCCCGCCAGCGAAAACCCAGCATTGGAATACTCATAGCCCGATCCCGGAACCCGTTTCGGCGCCGCGGAGGTCAACTTCTCCAGCAAAAACAGCCGCTGTTCCGGCGGGGTTCCTTCATGATTCCACAGCTGCGTCCACAGCGCTCCCAGGTCTTCCGGCGCACCGCCCCGATTGGCCACCAGCCATTCCAGGGTGGTTGTCTTCCATCCCTCATTCATGGCGGCGGCCTTCTCCGGGAAGACATCCACCAGCTTCGTGGTCCATTGAATCTTTCCCTCTTCCACCAGAATGGCCGCCAAGGTCGCGGTCATCGATTTCGTCAGAGAACCATGATGCCAGTGGTCGGCCAACGTCACTTTTTCCGACACCTTCCATTTACGCACGCCGGCCACCCCGATTCCCACGATTCGGTTTGATCGAATGACCGCACATCCGAGCGCAGGCAGGTTTCTCGCGGTCCGGATGCCTTCGAGAATCGTTTCGAGATTGCGCAGGCCGGAACTGGCCACCCGATAGTACTGCGCGGTTTCCGGGGCCGACAACAACTGGCGGACTGGATTGGTCTGCTGGAACACCCAAGCGCCCGCCGGATGCCAGTGGGTGAGATCGGAAGAAGCTTCCAACTGCTGAATCTGGCCCAAGCTCGGAGAATATTGCAGTTCAACGGCCGGCCGCAGGGTAAGTTCAGCCGCGACCACTCGAAGCGCCACGAGCAAAAGTACCAATGAAAGGGCGAACGTGTTCATTTAAGATCAGGTTTGAACTGCCACTACCGACAACACTGTTTTCAACTGGGCGGAAAGTCGAGCGGGTTGCCTTGACGCGAGGCTGTCCACTCCTGTCCTAGTGTAGTGTCTTGCAAACAGCTGGAGTTATTTTCCCTTTGTTTTGCGCATTCTTGGGCGCGTGCAGCCGGGCTTGATGGCCTCCAGGGTTTGCCGGCAACGACTCAGCTTCTCCACGA